>Ga0315338_1000163_pt1 | contig 282546 bp, 216 predicted proteins | sample ASW8metaG_FD_204518 | JGI IMG/M metagenome (GOLD analysis project Ga0315338, IMG submission 204518) | Ammonia-oxidizing marine archaeal communities from Monterey Bay, California, United States - ASW #8 | ecosystem: Environmental > Aquatic > Marine > Coastal | place: USA: California | collected...
TTCGAATACATCGAGATATTCTACAACCGCGTCCGTCGACACTCGGCTTTGGGCTACAAGAGCCCTGCCGAGTTCGAACAGGCCGCATAACCTTAACCCTGCGCCCACAAAACGTGGGGAAGTTCAAATGTCTTTGAGTACAGCTTGCCGTGCCGATAGTAGACTTCGTGCGTGCGCAGCGCCAGTGCCGTCGAGCCCCGCCCGCCCCTGTTCGTAGCGTTCAATTAACGAATCGATAGAGGCCGCCGTTGTCGTCGGCGATCGCTTTTAGGATCACCTCCCCCGCCCTCGATCCGAAACAAATGGTGTGAATCACCGTATTGTCGGTATTGAATTGACTGGCTATCGCTCGAGTATCCGGTGGGATTTCGCCATCTGTCAGCAGGAATATGACATCCGGTTGCAGCAACAGCGATCCGCGTAATGCCTCCTGCGGCAGCGTCCCGCCAGTGGCGTGCTGGGTCTGAACCCACTCGATCGCCCGTGTCTTCATTTGCCGCGTGCCCCTGACCATCGATTGGGGCGGTGGTTGAGAAAAAAGCATGTGCGTTGAGTTGTTGTAAAACACAATGAAGAACTTCTGATTCGACTTCAGCTGATGGATCGAGCTCTTGAGTTCCTCGACCGCGCGGAGAAAACGGACTCCCGTCATGCTGCCGGATGAATCGACAACGAAGATGAACGATCGTCCCTTGGCGCCGATGCCGAAGAATTTCACGCGACCCTTACGAGGCAAGGCCGATTGACTTTCCTTGCCGCTCCTACGGGTTCGAGTCCTCGGCCGTTTCGTATCTCGACGAGAGAATCTCCCAGCGTCGATGCTCGGCTCGTCCTGCTCCTCGGCTTGCTCTGCAAACTGACCGAGTGAAATCTGGGGACGCGAACCTGCCTGCCGCGACGCTGCCGATTCTTCTGAAACGTCCTCGGTCGACGCTTCGGTCTGGTCGTCTTCGAAATCTTCCTCGCCGCCAACATCGCCTATGTCGGCAACCTCCCGAGCCAACTCGTCCTCTGTGGGAGCCCCGGGCGGTTGTTCAGGTTCTGCTTGCGTCTCTGGCTCCTGTTCGACAGGGGGAGTTTGCTGAGTTGGTCGCGAGTCAACCGGCGGCTGCGTGACCGGGCCGCCCCGTGCGTCTGTGACCTGTGAATGTGCGGGAATGCGGATTGCGTCGGGCCGCAAGAGCATGATCAGCAGCAGCACGACGATCCCGGCAATCGCGGCGCCTGCCAGCCCGCCAGTGATAACCTGGTTTCGTTTTTTCGAAGAGTTAACCGGCGGCGGCAAGCTCGGAGGGGACGCAACAGGTTTGGCTGCCGGCTGCGATTCGCTCGTTCCCTCGGCAGCCGGTTTCGCAGCGCGCTTCGGTGCGGCCGCTGCTGGCCGGGTGCCGGAACTCGCCTTCTTATGCGACGAATGCTTCCCGGGGTCAATCAAGCTCTCCACCGAGCCGGCAGGCACCCATTGAGCGGTTTTGCCCTGTCGGACAAGCGAGTCGGCTTTGACCTGCCCCCTGGTGACGAGAAACTTCAACTCGGTCAGAGAGAAAGGCCCGGAACTCGAACCGCCGACCATGCAGTACCAGTCTTGATCAACAGATTCGACCACCACGTGTCTCCGCAATCCGCCGAGCCGTGACACATCGGTTGAGGTGCTGGCGGAACTCCATGATTCACAGATACCGCACGAACGTCAACCGGCTTGCGGACCAGCAGGGCCGTATGTCGTGGGACTTTGGATATTCGCGATTCTGGGCGTGCTGGTTGGCGGGGTACTGGGACTGCTGTCGGCGCCGGAGAACGGCAAGATCAACTCGGTCGTTTGAGTCCCCCGCGTAAGTCGCCGACTGCCTGCCTTGTGCTTTGGTGGGGGTTCGAGTCCCCTATCCTCCACTTTGACCCCGGTGACATCCGATGTCATCGGGGTTCTTCGTTTTGCAGACCGCTCGTGAGTGCAGCCGTTGCCGCGATGCGAAGGGCCGAAAGCCTTGCGTTCAGACCGAGGGCGAGAAGACCGCAATTGCCCTCATGAAGAAGCTTACTGCGAGGGCGCGACGCCGAGTGCTTTTTCCCTGGCGGTTTAAAGTGCGACGGCCGAGAAAATCCGTGATCTGCCGGCGGCGACTGCATTATCATGACGGCAGACACCTCTCTCGCTGCTCGACGCAGCGTCTCCCAAACCCGTCAAGGAGATTCGATCATGCGATTCCTGTCGTTCGAAGATCCGGTCAAGGACGATGACGTAGCTCTGTCGCGCGCCCGCGCCGGGATGGTTTTTCTGGACCGAAGACTGGGCCCCGATTGGGATCGCAAGATCGACCTCGATCGGTTGGACGTCGGCAGTCCGGCTCGTTGCATACAGGCTCAATTGCTGCGGCGAGGACATTGGTCGTTGATTTTTCAGAGCCTGGCGGGGGAGGTCGAGCGTGGATTCGCGTGCGGGCTCATCGACCTGCTGTTCTGGCTACCCATCCCGTCCGTCAAGCGCTCGTACCAAAGATTGACGCAGGCATGGAAGCTTCTGCTTCTCGAACGCCGTCGCGAAGCAGAACCGCAGGTCGCCAAGGCACCGACCGATGACTGCCGGCACGCGATGCCCGGCGCCGTATCCCAGGCGGTCTAAGTGTGATGACCCAAGGATGTGTGTGATGTAGCCGCTCCGCCGCATATCAAGACGCGCAGCCGGTTTGGCTGTTCGGTGCGCGGATTCTCGTAAACCCATCAAGGAGATTCGGTCATGCAACTCTTGTCGTTCAAGGATCCGGTCAAGGACGATGACGTAGCTCTGTCGCGCGCCCGCGCGGGAATGGCCTATCTGGACAAGAAGCTTGGTGCCGATTGGGACCGCAAGATTGACCTGGATCGGTTGGACATCGGCAGCCCCCGCTACTGTGTATTGTCGCAACTGATCTGCCGGGGGCATTGGTCGTTGCTGTTTCCGGCCAATCCGGTGGACTTCGGGTTTTCGTGCGGGGAACTCTTGGATGCTCTCTTCTGGTTACCGATGCCGCATGTCAAGCGATCGTACCGAAGATTAACCGCAGCTTGGAGGTTGCTGTTTCTCAAGCGCCAAGGCGAACGAGAACTGCAAGTCGCCAAATCTCGCACCAGTGAAGTCGAGCGAGCACAGCCAAGCACTGTGTCCCAAGCGGTCTGACAGCATCGATCTAGTCACGGTAGGATCGTGAGACGGCCGTACGCGTTGAGAGTGCCCGCGTGGTGCACACTCGCTGCGCTGTGTGGGCGCTCTCTTAGTCGGCGCGTCTCTTTCTTCCGATCACCAGAAACTGCTTCCCGAAGACACGCCATGCGAGCGGAAGCCGCAGGTACATCTTGAGCAGCATTGTCGATAGGGGCATCGGGCGCCCGGTCGACATCGAATACGGCAGGAAACGGTCGATGCATTGCGCAACTTCGAATCCGTTTAACTGCAATGCTTCACTCAGAGACATTTCGGTCAGCGGAAGGTAGTGATCGTAGAAGTCCCAGTATTGTCCGCCCAGGAATTTGATGTTGGGGCCGAGGCAGATAATTTGCCCGTCCGCCTTCAAACAGCGCGACGCTTGATGGAGCGTTTCGTCGAGAGACTCTTTGCTGGGGAGGTGTTCGAAAAAATTGCTCGTGAAAACCATGTCCAGTGATTCGTCCGGCAAGTCCCACTTGTTGGTGCAATCTTGATTCAGGAATTCGACTGCTGAATCCAAGTGTGCGGAACAGTCGGGATTCAGGTCCATGCCGTATTTGCGACGGGCGGACGCATGATTGATGAACTCGCCCCAACCACATCCCAGGTCCAGCAGGGCAGAATCATGAGGTATCAGTCGTGCAAAGAAGTCCTCGACCAGGATCTTCCAGACGGCGATCCGAAACTGCTCCCGATCAGAGAACCGCGCCTCGTACTGTTTCGCTAGATTCTCCCCGGCGCTCATCATCGGTCCCTAAAGGGTCGGTGTCGGCTCTGTGTTGTGTTTTCCGGGAGGCCCGGACGGGCTGCTCTGAGGTGATGCGAAGACCCGGTGGTGGTGAGACGTAAAGCCGTTGGTGAAACGTTGCCCATGGGGGAGGCCCGACTACGTCTGGTCGATTGCCGGGTGGTCGGACTCCTCAGACGATGCGGCCAGCGCGACTCGCGTGGAGGCCTCGCCGGTCTGAGCGTCCGCGACGTTCTGCGCCGGCCCGTCGTGGAGGTCCTGGCGCCGATAGTCGCCGCGGCTGAAGTATTTTTCGAGCCAGACGTACATGATGATGAAGAAGTAACGGCTGCCCATTTCCTTGATCTTGAACTTGGCGATTCCGTGCCGGCGGTTGCGCCATTGAATGGGGATCACCGTCCAACTGTATCCGCGCACAATGGCCTTCAGCGGCAATTCCACCGTCAGATTGAAGTGCGGTGCCAGCAGCGGGCGGCAGCCTTCGATCACCTCTCGACGATAGGCTTTGAAGGCGTTCGTTGTGTCATTCAGCGCGATGTTGAACAGTACTCGAATGATCAAGTTGGCCGACCTGTTCAGCACGTACTTCATCAGCGGGTAATCGACCGCGGCACCCCCCTTGATGAACCGGCTGCCGAATACGCAGTCGAACCCCTGATTCAACGTATTCCAGTAGTGGACGACGTCCCGGTAATCGTCTGATCCGTCGGCCATCAGAATGACCACGGCATCGCCGGCGGCGGCGTCGAGCCCGCATTGCACCGCGCGCCCGTAGCCGTTTCGGCCCTCGTTTCTCACCGGCCTCAGTTCGGGGACGCGTTCACCGATGTTGTTGATCGTATCCCAGGTGGCGTCGGTCGAACCGTCATCGACGATGACGATTTCGTGCGGGATCTTGTGCAGCCGCAGCTCGAGATGGAGATGTTCGACCGTCTCCTCGACGCACAGGGCTTCGTCTCTCGCCGGGATGACAACCGAGAGCAGTTCGACGGGTCGCGAGTTCGGAGTTGGAACACCGTTCATGCTATTTGGCACTCATCGACATGCTTGCAAGTCCAGCCGGCTTCAGTCGCCACAGTGTTCGATCCACTGGGGATTGCGTTCGGCAAAATCCGCGATCTCCTCCAGAATCATGTGCAGGCCTTTTTGAGGCTTCCAATTCCAAGCTTGCCGTGCACGGGCCGAGTCGAGCACCATCCAAGGGATGTCATAGGGACGGTCGCTGGTATCAGCAGCCACGTCGTGAGGACCGAACCGCTCGCGGCACCAGGCCGACAGAGAGTTCAATGATATCGCGTTGTCCACTCCGCCGCCTACGTTGAAAATACGGTCGCAGGCTTTGTCGCTCGTATCCATCTGCTGGTCCAGCAGGGGCAGCAGGTCTACGGGGTCCAAGACGTCGCGGGTCTGATGGCCTTTGCCGTTGGCTCCCAGATACCGCAATGGCTGCGTGCGAGCCCAGGCGTGAATCCAATAGCTGACAACCCCCTGTCCGGCATGCCCGAACTGACGGGCGCCGGCGAGTATGCCACAGCGATTGATCCACACCGGAATTTCGAAGGCCTCGCCATATTCCAGCGCCAGCAACTCCGAAGCCAGCTTGGTCGCACCGTAGAGAGAGACCGGGGCCGCCGTCGAGAAGTCTTCGGCAATGCCGGCGCAACTGGCCCCTTTAGGGAACCTGCAATCGGCTCTGGGCGCCAGGGCATTGTCGATTGGCTCCAAGTCGAGTTTCCGCAACGCCTCAATCGAATAGACGCGGCTGGAACTCAACAGCACGATGCCGGCGCCATGTTTCTTGCAGAACTCCAACGTGTTGAGTGTGCCAACGAGGTTATTCTCAGCGATTTGACGGCTGCTGATTCTGCCGTCGACGCCTGCCAGCACGCTCGGGTTGGCCGCGGCATCAACGACATAATCCACTTTAGGCAACGCCTCCAGATCGGCGGGGCAACGAATATCGCCGTGGAACACCTCAATGCCTGACTCCCGGAGTGCCTTGCGATTCACGTGGCTGCCGGCGCGGCTCAGATTGTCGATGCCGAACACGGTATGACGACCGGCCTCGACCCAGGCCTGGGCAAGTGTGGAGCCCACGAAGCCGCAGATGCCGGTGATCAAAACTCTCATTGCCGGCGTGCTCTGGTGCTGATGCTTCGATGGGTAGTCGCGATTTGCCGCATTCGTCTGCAGCAACGATTGTACTCGGCCGGTTGCGATTGTGCTCTACCGGTGTCGGGTCATCGGTTTTCTTGCCTGCCACAGACTGAACGATGGATCTCCTCGGCCGTTTGCTGCAGATTGTATGAGTAATCCCAATCTGGAAAGTGCCGGCGGAACCGGCGCGTGTCGCTGATGTACCAAATGTGGTCGCCGACCCGGTTCTCATCGCTGTAGGACACGTTCAGGCTGTTGCCGCACGTTTTCTCGCACAGCGCAATGGCTTCCAGCACCGAGCAGGCCCGGTCGCGGCCGCCGCCGGCGTTGTAGATCTCGCCCGGTCGCGGGTTTAGGTAGTAGTGCCAAAACATGTTCACCAGGTCGTACGAATGCAGGTTGTCGCGAACCTGTTTTCCCTGATATCCGAAGATCGTGTAGTGGTCGCCGGCCACAGCGCACTTCATGAGATACGAGAGAAACCCGTGAAACATCGCGCCGGAATGCCCTGGACCGGTCAGGCAGCCGCAGCGAAAACAGACCGTGTTCATCCCAAAGTATCGTCCGTATTCCTGGACGAGCGCGTCGGCGGCGAGCTTGGAAACGCCGAACAGCGAATGCATCGTCCGATCGACCGACATCGTTTCGTCGATGCCGTGCTCGTAAAACGGGTGCTGCACCTCGAGTTCCCACCGGCTCTCTGACTCGTCCAGCGGCAGTTGATTGGGATTGCTGCCGTAGACCTTGTTTGTCGAAGTGAAAATGAAGCGGGCCTGCGGGCAATACTTGCGAGTGGCCTCCAACAGCACCAACGTTCCATTTGCGTTGACGGTGAAGTCGGTTCTCGGATCACCGGCCGCCCAGTCGTGCGACGGTTGGGCCGCCGCGTGGACGATCAATTCGAGATCGCTGCCGAACTCGGAGAAGATCGCCTCGATGGCCGGTTGATCACGAATGTCGACATCGCGGTGTTGGTAGTTGGCGATCTGTGCTTCCAACTCGCGGCGGCGCCACTCGGTGGAAGCCTCCGGACCGAAGAACTCCTTCCGCATGTTGTTGTCGACGCCGACAGTCAAGAAACCTTTGCCGGCCAGGAACCGAACCGTCTCGCTTCCGATCAAACCGGCTGATCCTGTCACGATGGCAGCAGTCATTGGCAAACCTTGAAACGTCCCGGCCTATGGCGTCCTGGTGCGTGAATACACGTCTGGTCAAATATAGCTTACGGCTCCAATTCATCGATGAACCAGAGTTCGGTCTCAGGTTTCGAGATCGACACACCCTCTGGGCCTGTAATTCGCAGCCGGTCGATTGCCTGGCGCCAACTCCACGCCGGGCTGCAGCCGACCGGAATCAGATAGGTATGCTGCCTTCCGTCGGGAATGGCGGCCAGCGACATCCGATTCCACTCGTCGAATCTGCCTCCGGGCGGCCCGAATTCGAGATGGAGTTGTGGCTTCACCGGCGCCACCGGCCCATCGAACGTGCACGCGCAGGTGAGATGCAGATAGTTGAAGTTCAATGGCTTCAGCGGCTGCATATGACACTCCCACGCTAAGTCTTGAGCGACCCCGTCGCGTGCAACGGTCGCTTTGCTGCTCGCCCGCTGCCAGCGTAGGAGTTCCGAATCGATCTTGGCCGACGGCTTCAGCAGCGGACTCCTCCTCTCGCCCCAGGCAATCGGCAAACGGCCCAGCTCGAATTCCAGGTTCAATTCGACGGGTGGGTCTACAAACCCACTCCAGTCGCCGTCGTTGGGCGTCAAGTAACCGACCCGCTCGTCCGGGCGGTAGTGGCGAAACAGGTAATGGCTGATGACGTAATAGCGAAGTTCGAAGGGAATGCGATCGATCAAGTAGTGTTCGAAAAATACGATGGGCGGCGGGTTCTGCTGCATGCTTCGCACGGCAATCCGCTGCTCGGCGGGACTGCAGATGCAGAACGCGATGGCGTGCCGGGTCGGGTTGTGTCGCCGGTACATGTAATTGGCGATGCCGGTTTCGATGGGCCACAGCGTCTGGTTCGTGTCGACTCGTTCGAGCACGAATTCGTCGATGGCGATGCGACTCGTGTTGATCTCGTTGCTGGGCACAGTCGCGAATTGATCTTGCGGTTCGAGCGAACCAACCACGTTTCGGAGTGCAAGCGGTGACCCGAACGAGAACGGCATCGACCAGGCAAGACATGCTGCCAGTGAAAGGCCGATGAGCGTGCGGTCGGTCAGTGTGCTTCGATAACCGCGCCTTCGAAAGTACGAAACGGCCTCGAACAGTCCTAGGGAGATCATGACGTGTGAAGGCAGCACGACGCACGTCATGTGACCCACACCAGACCGCCCGAGTCCACGGTGGAACAGCAAGAAAACGTACAGGCCCATAAACGCCCAAAAGCTGCGTTTGCGGTTTTCCATGTCGTTCCATCCGCAAACGCCCGCCACCGACCACGAAGCCAAGATACCCAGGCCGAAGGCGGCCAGCATGATTCGCATTCCGTTGACCGACCACGCCTCGAAGACAGCGACCCCCGCCCAAAGTCTCCACCACGTGCCGTCCTCGTTCGGAATGGGGGCACCGTAGGAGGCATTCAGATTGGCCGCGTTATCCATGAACAGCCCCCAATAGTCGATTGCAGGCTGCACTCCTTGCCACAGAGCGATGATCAGCGTCGGGGCAGCGACCGCCAGTAGCGCCACCCAAGCACCCGTCAATAGCCGGCCAACCGGCTGAATCGGCGTGATGGCACCGGCGGGTGCTGCCGGTGGCATGAACAGCGCCCCGATCGAAAGCGCGGCGACCAGCGGTGCGAAGCAGTCGAAACCGACGGCGGCAGCCAGGCTTCCCAATAACGGCGGCCAGAGCCAGCGTCTCCAACTCCGGGATCTCAGAAACTCGATCGAGAAGGCGGCGACCCACAGCAAAATCCCATCGCGACCCGTGAACGAGCCCGGCCAAAGATCAGGCTGGGCGCAATACACCATCAGCACCGCCGTCGACAGACTCCACGCGGCCGAGCGCGTCCAGGCATAAGCCAGCGCGGCGGCTCCACCGGCTCCCAACAGACCCAGTGAATCGAAGGCCAAGTGAAATCCATCAACGGTCGGCGGCAAAAGCTGGCGAGCGATCAGCGCCACAAAAAACTCGAAGGACCGCAGAATGGCCACTTCCGAGTAAAGTGTGCGACCAGTCTCGAACTCCCACACGGCCGAGAGAACCTGTCCGTCGTGAAACGGATCAAGCGCTCGAATGCCATCGACGATGGGGATGAAGGTCACCAGGAGCGCCGCCCCAATGAGCATCCCGGTAGTCGGATTCGCACGCGAAACAGGCCGGCGAAACAGAATGCACACGACGAGGGCCGTCAGGCAGAAGCCCGTCCAGAAGCTGTAGAAACACAGAAGTGCGCACGACACGATCAGTGCGGGATAAAGCCACGACTCCCGCCAGGGTGGCACGCTCAGCCGGTGCTCGCGCAGATCTCGGAACGCGAAGACGTGGGTGTTGAAGTAAAGCCCGATCGTCGTCGAGAACAGAAACAGCGCCAGTCCATACAGAGCCGACGACAAGAAGGAAGCCGCTGCAGGTTTGAACGACCAGGGCGGTAGCCACGAGATCAGATCCCCTTGCAGCATCGCGATAGCCAGGGCCGCGAGTGCCTGTGGCGTGCACCACACGAACCTCTGTGACCAATCCCGGATCGAGGCGCCCAACAACACACACAGCGAAGTCCCGATGACGATGATTCGCTCGTCGGGACCGGAAACGGCCAGAATGGTGCCGAGCGCAATCCAGAGCGATGCGGCGCGGTGCACGTGGCACCATGCCTTTACCGCCGTCCCGGCCGAACGGGCAGAGGTCAACGCCGCTGCGAGGCGCTTTCGGAATCCGATCAACACGAGCAATGCGATCAGCAACGCGCCGGCTATCACCGGTGGACCACCTAATGCGGCGATGAATGGCCAGAAGGCCGCGCCATGCGTGAGCATCACCAGCGCGAATCCAGACAAGGCAACCGCGCCCATGGTGGCGTCGTGTGTCGGTGAGATTCTCGCACCTGCCCAAAAGGCGGCGGCTGCCGAGCTGAAGACGAACGTGGCGGCGAAGTGCATTCCGAAGTTGGCACAATACAGCCACATGAGTAAGAAGGGACCCAGGCCCACGAGGTCGGCGGCCAACAGCCGATTTCGGCCGATGTATGCTCTGCCAATCCATCCCAGAGCCAGCGCGCTCGCAACGAACACGTAGAAAAAAATCTGTTCGCTGCGTTCGCTGTAACCGGTGATCAGCGGAACGCCGACGACGTCGACGGGATCGTGGGCCGGAATGAAGCGAAATGCCAGACACGCGATGGCCGCCGATCCAAACAGGGAAGCGCAGATGAGCACGCTGATTCTGGCGAGTACCAAAGTCGGCGATTCTACGGGAGGTGCACTCAAGTCTGTCTGACTCGCGGGAGCAAGGTGTCGATCTTCGCGTTAGAAACAGTTTACGAAATTGCGCGTCCGATTTCGGCTCGCAGGAGTCAGCTATAGAAGCACCAAACGGCCTTTGTCGCGGCACGATACAGCGTCATTCCCTGTAGGATGACGGTTGCCCGGCTACGCGCCCCTCAATCTGCGATTCTCACACATCGTTACGCAATTGAACTCGTCGTCACTTCATTCTACCGACCACACGGGAGATAGACAGAAAGCCGCGAAGGGGACGACCGCTACAGTTTCGTTGAATCGCGTTCATGCCTCGTCGAACCAGGCATGCCTCATCTCACTCTCCGCTTGCGAACACCGAAACGCTGTCGAGTTCGATCGACCGTTTCGCACAGGCGATTCAATCCACTTTACAGCATTGAACTGAGAAGTTGACGATCTCGCGAGTCAACTGCCTCAACGCGGGGATTTGTTCAATGTCTTCCGGTGCCGGATTCGGCGCATCAAAGACGTGGTTGCCGTTCTCAATGCGTACCACGCGAGCGTTCTTCGCGGCGGCTGCAATCGTCGTGGAGCACTCGACGTCGACCGTCTCGTCATGTTCCCCGTGGATGACGAGAAGCGGACAAGTCAGTTTGGCGGCATTTGCGAGCAGGTCATGGCCGGTGAGATCGGCTTCTTGTTCGGTCAGCCAATTGAGCCCGATTCGAAGCGTTTGCCCCGTGCGCGCTGAAGGCGACTGGAGCCAACCCGCCGCGCGCAGCTCATCTTTGCGATTGTCAGGCATCCCGCACGCGCGGTCGGGTGTGCCGGCGGTGACGATGCCCGCAGGCTGGGGAAGCGAACTCTCCACGTTTCGGCCGGCAAACAGAATCGCGGTGACACCTCCTCGCGAGTGACCGACCAAAACATACGGCAGACCTGCACCGGCCAGTCGTCCGCTTGAAATGGCATCGATAAGGCAGCGGATGTCGAAGATTTGCTTGTTCCAGGTGTCGAGCTCGAACAGGTCGGGCCGCTCGAAGGTTTCGTCATTCGCAGTCATGCCGCTGTGGCTGAAGTTGAATGCATGCGCTACAAAGCCGGCTTTACACAGCTCCCTGGCGATGGGGGGGAGCATCCGAAAGTCTTTGTAGCCCTTGAACCCGTGAGCGATCAGCGCACAGCCAATTGGCGCAACGGCAGGTCGATACTCAGTGCCGAAAATCGGTTGCCTTTCAGCACCGGTGATTTCCCAGTCGAGTGTCTCAGACATTGTGTGGGTCGATTCGTTGTTGCAGAGTCGTGTGCACTGTGGGCGTCAACGTGTTGACGATCATCGTGGCAGAATAACATTTTGGGATCAACGGGCCGCCGAACCGATTGCGTCCCCAAGATCCTTTACTGCAATCGTTACCGTCGATACGCTCCTCAAAGGGAGAGAGACCTCTCGGCTTGATGCTCGGTAACTCGCGGGCAACCGCGAGCATGCGCCGAGTGTCGAATACCGGCGTGCCATACTCCAGAAAGATTTGCGCATGTCTGAATCCAAGTACTTCACGGTCGACGCCCGCACTGTATTGGCTCTGGGTCGCGAGAGTATCAAGGACCATACAACTGCTGTGCTTGAATTGGTCAAGAACAGCTACGACGCAGGCGCTACCGTTGTCGACGTTGAAATCAACGGGAGTCTGCAGCGTAGGAGTAAGCAGAGTATCCGAATCACGGATGACGGCCACGGAATGACAGAGGAGGACATCGACGCAAAGTGGTTGCGCATTGGGTTTTCTGAAAAGAGGCGATTCAAGCGGACTCGAAGACGGCGACGGGTTGGAGAAAAAGGAGTCGGGCGACTCTCGGCCGACAGGCTGGGCGCGTTGTTAGAGCTACACAGCCAAGCCAAGAACGCGGACGCAGTCGGCCTTCGCATCTCCTGGAATGAATTCGATTCACCAGGCACAGATCTCGTCTCAATTCCAGTTGCGACATTCTCCAATGCTTCCTTCCTCGTTCCGGTCCCATCTGTTTTCAGCGACAAGGCTCAGCGGTATCTTGAGCCATCTGACGCGAAACCGAACGGACGCAGGACAACAGGCACCGAAATCATTGTTCGGAATCTTCGTCAGAAATGGAGCCCAGAAGATGTCGAGGATCTGCACGAAGAACTTGCGATCTTGACGCCTCCTTTTGGCGGTGTAACAGACTTTCAGGTCCGCCTCTCCAGTGACGTTCACCCGGAGTTCAATGGAGTAGTCGAATCACCGTTCTTCGATACAGCAGAGATTGAAGCGTTGTTCTCATTTGCGCCCGCACGCAAAATTCGATCCACACTTAAGAGTCGTGATGCGCGAGGAAAGTTAGCAAAACCGGTTGTTCAGCAAACCTCATGGCGGCAGTTTGTCCACCGAGTAAAAAATGGGCAAATGGCTTCGCCGAAGTTTGGGCGGGTCAGCGTCCGGTTGCTTTTCTACCCTCGCATCGCGGAAACACTGCGCGGAACGGATCTCACGCTGGGCCAGTTGCGGGACTTCTTGGATGTCAACGCCGGCGTGAAGGTCTACCGGGACAACATTCGAGTCATGCCGTACGGCGATCTGAAGAATCCAGAAGGGGGCGACTGGCTAGGGTTGGGGGAGCGCAAAGCCCAAGACCCTGCAGGCGCTGGGAGGAGCGCTTTTCGGATCGCGCCAAATCAGCTGGTCGGTGCGGTCTTCCTCACGCGCGATGGGAATCCGAAGCTTGTGGATACTTCAGGCCGAGAGGGGCTTGTCCACGCCGAAGAGTTCATTCAACTCAAGACGTTCCTGCTCGGCTGCCTCTTTCGCTTGGAGGCGTACTACCACCAGCTGTTTACCAAGAAGAAAGCGCGAGAAGGGAAGCCCCAAAGCCCACGACAAACCGTCCGCGAGTTTGGAGTCGAACTCAAGAGACTTCGCGAGGACCTGAGAGATGTGAAAGAAGGTCTTCCCAAAAAAGCCGAACGCCGAATCGAACAAGTTGAAGACACAATTGGGACAGCATTCGAACATATCGACAAAGTGCAGAAGTCCATGGAGGAATTGGCGTCTCAATCCACAACGTACCGAAGTCTGGCGTCACTAGGCATTGCTGCTGCGACATTCAGCCACGAAACGGATGCCGCTCTTGAGCAGTTCATGACCTCACTCTTGGCCGCTCAAAACATTCTGTCATCTACAGAGCCAGACGTTGACGAAGCGTTGGACGAACTTGAAAAATCAATTGTTGCTGCCGAACGAATCTCCACATGGGGAAGATTCACTCTCCGAAGGATTAAGCCCGACAAGCGTCGACGTCGCAAGATTAGTGTGACGGAGATCGTGTTGGAGTTATTACAAGAGTTGCGCCCGGCGTTCCAATCCAGCGAGATCGATCTGAGATCGAGTCTCAGCCAAATTGAAGGTCGCTTTTTCGCAATGGACATCGAGTCAATCGTGTTAAACTTATTGACGAATGCATACTATTTTGCCAAGGTTGGACGGCGAACCCGCGCAGTCTCGCTTTCTCTCCGCAAATTGAAGAAGGGTGGAAGGCCTGGAGTGTCGATCATTGTAGCCGATAGCGGCCCGGGTGTTGGCAGACAATTCACAGATCAGATTTGGACCCCTCTTTTCTCAAGCAAGGTTGACAAGCGTGGTCGGGCATTCGGAACTGGGTTGGGGCTCAGCATCATTGACGATGTCGTCGCTGAGCATAAGGGGTCGCGACAAGTCTCACGGGACGACTTGCTCCTTGGCGCTCGATTTGAGATATGGTTGCCTCTGCAATGAGTGAAACATCATTTCGAATTGCGTTCGTAGACGACCGACCTGAACAACAGGAAACGATCATCCGAGGGATACGCGGCAGACTCCCAAAAGGATGGGAGTGCATTGAGTGTCCATTGCTTCCCGAAATCAACCAGTATGCGCCTTGGGTATTGGACAACAAGATTCTCGTGCTTCTGGTAGATCAACTGCTCAATGAACGTGCGGCCAACATCGCATCCCCGGTCGATTACAAGGGGCACGATGTGGTTCGCTCGATACGAGAAGTGCTGCCGGAGTTTCCAGTTTTCATCGTGACAAGAGCAACGGAGGATCCGGAACTTCTCAGCCACTACGGTGAAGCGGATGGAATTGTCGATCGAACAGAGTTGCTCAAGGACGTCGAGCAATACATCGCTCGATTCTCGCGTCAAGGACGCGCCTTCCTCAATCAGTTTGAGGGAGAACTCGCGGAGCTCACCGAACTGTCTAAGGTCGTGGCCGCTGGTGATGGAAAGACGAAAGACATAAGACGGCTTCGCGCCATTCAGGCTAAGCTAGGAATCAGCACACAGGATTTGATGGCGCCCGACGAAGCTCTCTCAGCGCTGGAGCGCGAAGTCGACAAGCTGGGCACACTTCGAGAAAAAATGGAAGCTTTTCTCGAGGGGCGAAGCAGGTCTCCAAAAGAGGGCGCGAAGAAGCGAAGAAAGAAAACGTGACAATGCTCTGGATCAGAGTTGATAACGCGAGCCGCGTACAACCGGCGAAAGGTAGATACTCTGACTGGAAGTCTCAAATAGCCACTGACTGCCATCGGAGATGTGTCTACTGTGCGATCGAGGACTGGCAATACGGTGGCTTAGACAATTTCCACATCGACCACTATCGACCAAAGAGCAAGTTTGCTCGCTTGGAAGAAACGATCACGAATCTTTATTTGTCTTGCGCCATCTGCAATCGATTCAAGAGCAATGATTGGCCGGCAGAGCCTGACGACGAACATCGAGTGCCGGCATATCCGGATCCGGGGAACCATGACTACGTCGAGCTATTTGAAGTTGATCTCGGCTCAGGGGTGGTCGCGGGAAACTTTCCCGCATCTCGCTATGTTGTTGAGAGACTGTTTCTGAACCGTGCGCAACTAGTCCGGCTCAGAAGAATATGGGTTCTTCAGCAACGCCTCTCCACGATTGAGATCATCTTGGCGTCCCGTTTGGAAGAACTCACAAGCGCCGCCGAAACCTCAAAGGAAGCACAGCAACTAGTTGCGGATATTTGTAAGCGTTTGCTGACAGTAAATCGCGCCTATAGGAGTAGAGAGACTACTACGCCATATGACTTGGGCGAGATCAAGCGGGAAAAAAGGAAGAAACGAAAGAGCATCAAGAAAAAGTGATGGGTAGTTGTTCAATGGCTTGCACAGTGAGATGTCGACAGCGAATTCGATCATTCAGCCAAGCGTTGCTGGTTTCCGATCTCAAATCGCGAAGCAGATGTCGACATTTCTGCAGTGTTCCGTCGATTGGCTTGCAAACGATCAGATGATTCTCAACGGCGACGGACCGCGACCCAGTCACGATAGTCGCAACAGCACGATCAGCATCACTTGGCGCGGATGTTCGCCGGATGGCGACGAACGGTGGTGTGAATACGCGCCCAGAATATCTTCGACGTACTGCTATTTCAGCGATGTGACCCCACGCTGGCAATGAATTCGCCGTTGCGTAGGCACACCAGGGTCCGGTCTCAGGGTCGCGATGAGGTACAACCGCGCCGACGAATACGTCAAATTGGCTTGAAAGGGTTTTACGCTCGCTCAAACCCGCTGGTTTCCACCAACATGCACTTGACGTAGGAGTCTGGTCCCGAGAAAGGTGCACTAAGAACACGTCAACGTCGACGGTTGAATTGAACCTGCCGAAGGGCTGAACTGTGTGGATTGAACATTTTGCTTCTACGTAGTCTCGCCAGCGACGATAGCGCGAACCTGTGCGAAGTACGTCTGGTAAGACCGCTGAGATGGCCGTACCTTCAGTGGTATGGGCGATCGCATTGGCCATAAAAACCGCTGCATTTGTCACAAGTCCTGATCCGAACTCGTACTCTTCGGGCGCATTGCGCTGCTGGAAGGGGGGGTTCATGACGACGACAGCCGACGCTTTGTACACGGGTGCCTGGCGCAACCCATTGCCAGTGCGGATGTGCGGCATCAGCTTGGCCAACTGCAGTCGGCGTGTGCCATCATCTACCGCACCCTTCGTCAGTGCCAGGAGTGCCAAGCGAACCTGCGTAGCCCTCACAAATGTCGCGTGAACGTCGGTGCCAGCCAGCTTATTGCCCCAGGATGCGAGTGTCTCGTGAAGCGATGCCGACACCGGCAACAGGCGAGCAGTCGCGATAAGCAGGTCGCCGGCGCCGCACGCCGGATCGAACACCATGGCACCATCTTTCTTCGGAATTGATACTTGCGTAACAGCCTTTTCCGCCAGTTCGCTACCCGTAAAGAAAGTTCCACCAGCTCGCCGATGTGCAACAGGGACTGCTGAAACGAGCGCGTCAGATGGTTGCCCATCGAGCGCCGCGGCGGCTTTTTCTTGGAGCGTCTCGCTTCGCTCTGATCGTAAACGAGCGAGCAGCGCTTCCAGTCGCAGAACGTACGGCCGAAATCGCTTCATGTGCTTCTACAGTAATGCATAAGTCGAGCAATTCGAAGGCATCATACCGCATGTGGTCGATTTAAGGCGAGGCCAGTGCGCGTGTGGCGCTTGCTGTAATCCGACTGTGGAATTGCTTGATTTGGTTGAGGCACATCAATCCACGTAATAGCGAGGTTCTTGGAGAGTCGCATGCGCGTCCTCTATCCGACCTGCCAGAATTCCGTGTAATTGGTCGACGACGCAGCCGTTGACGGACATTACGTCTCCATCGTCCGATAGCGAGTTCAATCTGGCCGGTGGTGAGTGCGAACTGATCGACCAGTTGGGGGATGGGCGTGGCACAGTCTGGCAGGCTCGCGATACCGAACTCAATCGGGACACCGCTAGCACCAAGCACCTCATACCTAACCCAATCTTCATAAGCCCTGGAACAGAAAATCAAAGCTAGTCAGAGCGTCTCAGGCGTTGTGTTGGATCAGCAAGCAGTTGTGAGGGTGAATCTATTGTCGCCGCTGTGTTCATTACAAGTCACTCGGTTTGTCGATGCCTCCCATGCCGCAGACCGTTGCTGGAGTATCGTTTCCACCTCGTGGACTTGGCATGCTGGTATTGTGCGGTCTGCTTGCCAATGACGATCGTTGACATCCGCATCACTGTGCGCTAGGTTGGTGTGATGGTGCTTCGTGCGGTCGTTTTTCGGCTAAGGATGTCTTAGGCCCACAGCTCGCCGATCGATCGCACTCATCGGTTTCGCCCCAACAGACCTTGCGCTCATGCTCTGCGAGAGACCCTCTCGTGCCGAAACATGTCGCACTGTTTTTGTGTCTGATATCGTTTGGCTGTGGTGACCCGCAGCCTCCGCCGGGGGCGCTCCAGACCGCGCGGCCTCACATTGTGTTGATCACCGCCGACGCGCTCCGCCCCGACCACTTATCAGTGAACGGTTACGCCCGGCAGACCTCTCCGGCTATCGACGCGTTTGCATCTCACGCGTGGAATTTTTCCGAAGCCGTGACGGTCATCCCCAAGACGGGGCCTGCGTTTGCCACCATGTTTTCGGGGCGACACCCGGCCGAGCACGGCGTACGCAGCAACTTGCATTCAGTCTCCAACTCCACGCAGATGCTTGCCCAGATCCTCAAACAGAACGGGTACAGGACGGCCGCCTTCGTCGGCAACCCCGTGCTGCAGCCGCAGTTGGGCTACGATCGTGGGTTCGATAAGTATCAAGTGCTGCCTTCGGCGGACGGGGTTGTCACCGTTGAGGAATCGTTCTTGCCGTGGGCTCGCGCAGGTTGGGACCGACCGACGTTCGCCTGGATTCACTTCCTCGAGCCTCACGGCCCATACCGCCCTCCGGAGGCCTTTTCGGCAATGTTCGCCGAGGATGAATTGGAAGAAAGTGACAATCGCACGGCACCGCTGAGCTACAAGCCGTTGCCTGGGGCGACCCCGAACAAGGTGCTCGGGGCGATTCCCCTCTACCAGCAGATCGAGGATGAAGACCAATTGGGCGTCTACATCCGCGAGTACGACGCCGAGATCCGCTATATGGACACAGCGTTCTCGCGAATCATTTCGTTCCTAAAGCAGTCCGGTTTGTACGACCAGAGCATCGTCATTTTTGCAGCCGATCACGGTGAAAGCCTGGGCGAGCACGACTACTACTTCGAACACGGGTGGTTTGCCTACGACGCGTCGCTGCGGATCCCGCTATTGATCAAGGAGCCACACCAAACCGACGGTCGGACCGTGGCCGAACAGGTTTCCCTGCTCGATTTCCTTCCGACCGTGCTGGCGCTGGCGCGAGTCGAGACTGAGCAAGCCGAAGACGGGACAAACATCCTGGCGCCACTGAACGGCGACCGGGCAGTCATCGTCGAGAATTCCGACCGCTATCCAGAGAGATACATTGGCCTGCGAACCCGGAGTATGAAGTATCTACGAGTGGAATCGACCGGGAACGAAGAGCTGTACAATTTGATTGACGACCCGGGAGAAGCGACCAACCGGGTCGACGTCGACAACCAGGCCCTGAAGGTCGCGCGCGAACGCACCGCAGGCCTCTTGGAGCGCTATCATGCCCGACATAGCCATACTGCGGCCAAGCCGGAGACGCATGAGCTGAAGCATCTTGAGGAATTAAGGAGTTTGGGTTACGTGCGTTAGCACCGCCGTGCGTGACGTGTTGCTGGTGTGCTTCCGGTCGACAGCGCCTGCTACATCGGTGTAGTCCGGGATCAGGACGATTGATGCTCGGCAGACCCGGTCAACAGGGCGACTCGCCGGAATCGGATTCCCGACAGCATTTGATGAGCGACCAGCGCCATCCAGCGCGTTTGTCATCGGCCAGACGAAAGTGAATTGGACTCAATCGTCGAGACCGATGGCAATCTTGCCGCGCCGCAGCGACTTGCTGCCGCAAATCGTGCCAATTCTTCGGCCAGCATCAGAATCCGCATGTTTCGCAAAGTTTCCCGATCCGGCGTGTCGATTTGTGGTTAGAGCCGTCTGCGCCGACGCTGGTGATCTAGGGCACCTGCGGTCCGTCGTCTGATGAATATTCGATTGCCCACATCCCGGCGAGCCAGAACCATGACGCTACAAGTTGCCAACGATTCTGACGCTCCCGCGGGCGAGTGGAGCAATCCGTTACCCATTGAAACTGTTCGGCGATTGTCCGCCCTGAGCTCGTGGCGGAGTTTTGGGCACATTGCGCTGGACTGGGTGCAGATGATTGTTGCCGCCGCCATTTGTTGGCAGGTGCTGCAGTGGAACCTGTATGCGGGCATTCCGGTGTATTTGCTGACGATCATCTTCATCGGCAGTCGCCAGCACGCTTTGTCGATTCTGATGCACGAGGGGTCTCACTATCGGTTGATGAAGAACCGGTTGGCCAACGACTTCTTTGCCGAGCTGTTCACCGCCTGGCCGATGAACATTTCGATGCGCAACTACCGCGAGCATCACTTTCCCCATCATCGCTCGCCCAACACGGACGCCGACCCCGATTGGCGATTGCGAAGCCGAGACGAATCGTGGGAGTTTCCCAAGACGATCCGCGGGTTGGCCACCATGTTTCTGCTCGACTTCTGCGGGCTGCGCGTTGTCGACCAATACCGCTCGTTCGGCCGATATGCGTTTCCGGAGAATCGCAAGCGGGATTGGATCGATCTGGTTCGGCAGGTGTTCAACGTCTCAGTGGTCGTGTCATTGACGTATTTCGGATTGTGGATTCCCTATCTGTTGCTGTGGATTGTGCCGACGCTGACGTGGCTCAAGGTGGCGCTGCGGATGCGGACGATCGCCGAACATTACGCGCTCGACTACGGCCACATGTATCGTCAGACACGAACGACGCATGCGAACGGGATTGAACGGATTCTGATCGCGCCGCACAACATCGGCTATCACCTGGACCACCACCTCTATCCGAGTGTGCCCTTCTACAATCTGCGGGCCCTGCATGAGGAATTGTTGAAGACTGACGAGTTCCGCAACCAGGCACACATCACCCAGGGTTACGTGCAAGTGCTGAGAGAATGTCTGTCGGCGCAAGCGCAGGCATCCGAGCTCGAATCGCGTCGAACGGCTGCCTGAGGACAACGCCCGCACCGGTCCGATCGCACGGTCTCCAATTGCCGTCTTTCTCCCGAAAATGGGAGACCTCCGGTCGAGTTGATGGCACGTCAGGAGACCGTGTCACAACGACGGTGATTCGTCGGTTCCCTTCGCCGACCTCCACTCCATAGAATCGAACCTCCCTAGACCCGCGGTCGGAGGTTGGTTTCTTGAACCAGGTTGCAGAGCTCTTGCAGCAAGCAGTGGCCCGTCATCAGGCCGACGACGCCGAAGCGGCCGCACAGCTGTACCGGCGGGTGCTCCAAGCCGAACCGAACCATGCCGACGCGCGGTACTTGCTGGCGACTGCCGAGTTACAGCTGGGCCGCTTCGACGAGAGCATTCGGCTGTTCGAGGTACTGGCCGAAGAACGGACCGACGTCCCCGATCTGCACAACAATCTGGGCGTGGCCTATCAGGCGCTGGGCCAGTGGGAAGAGGCGGTGCGGGCGTTTCAAACAGCCATTCAGGCAGACTCGCAGTACGAGCGTGCGTTTTTCAACATGGGCGCGCTGCTGGAGAACAGGTCGCTATTCGCCGATGCCGAGAAGTGCTTTCGCCGGGCACTCGAACTGAATTCTGAAGACCAGGAAACGCGAACCCGATTAGGCAACGCGCTCAAAGGACTGGGACGCTGGTCGGAAGCCGAGGAATGCTATCGTGTGGCGTCCGCCCATCGACCCGACGATCTCGAATTGCAAGTCAATCTCGCATTCGTGCTGGCCCGGCAGGAGAAGCTTGACGCAGCCGTCAACCTCTATCAACAGATTTTGAGGAAGCGGCCCGACTATCCGGAGATGCACAACAGCCTGAGCTACATTCGCGAACGCCAGGGACGGTTGGACGAAGCGGTGGCGGCGGCTCAGCGCGCGATTGAGCTCAACCCGCCGTTCGCCGAGGGATATAACAATCTGGGGATCGCACTCCGCTCACAGCACCGGCTGGACGAAGCGTGCGACAGCTTCCGCCAAGCGCTGACACTCAGCCCCGAATTCCCGCTGGCCGAGTTCAATCTAGGCACGACGCATCTGCTTTCGGGCAACTACCGGGAGGGCTGGCAGGGATTCGAGCAATACGCCCGCATCGCCGAATCACCGTTGCAGCTTGAGCAACCCTGCTGGGCGGGCGCTGCGATGCCCGGCCGGCGGCTGTTGATTCACGCCGATCAAGGTTTCGGTGACACGTTGCAGTTCGCCCGATTCCTGCCGATGACCAAGGAGCGTTCGCAGGCACATGTCATCGTCCAATGCCAGCCGGAATTGAGATCGCTGTTCGTCGAACATCCTGGCATCGATGAGTTGGTCGTGCCGGCTGAGAAACCGCCCGAATGCGACCAGCAGATCGCGCTCACCAGCCTGGCGGCATTGTTCGAAGTTGAACTCAATACGATCCCGGCAGACGTACCGTACCTCCATGCCGCCACCGAGTTGTCTGACGAATTGCAGGAGCTACTGGCCGCTGCGCCTGACAATGCGCTCAAGGTAGGCCTCGCGTGGCAAGGCAACCCCCAACAGGCCCGCGACCTGTTGCGTTCCTGCCCGCTGCAACATTTCCGTCAACTATTCGACGTGGAGGCCGCGTCGTTCTTCAGCCTGCAAACGGGAGAGGCCGCCGACTCGCTCTCGCGGGACGAACCTCCACCACAAATTGCTGACGTCGGCTCCAAACTCCGCGACTTCGGCGACACCGCGGCGGTGCTGCAAGAACTCGACCTGTTGATCACCGTCGATACGGCCGTCGCCCACCTAGCCGGTGCGCTGGGCCGGCCGGTCTGGACGCTGTTGTGTCACACGCCCGACTGGCGGTGGTTGCTGGAGCGAACCGATTCGCCTTGGTACCCCACCATGCGGCTGTTTCGACAGGCGGAGTGGGGAGACTGGCAAGGCACCCTGCAGTCGGTGCGGGGCGAGTTGGCCGCGTTAGCTGCGGACGGACGGTGAAACCGTGCTCTTAGGCCAACGGCCGGGACGTTCTAAGACGAGCGGCAGCACTTGTTCAGAGCCAACATGTTTAGATGTGCTTGAAGCAAGTCTGTCGAGCGGTTCTACTGGATGTAAGCTCACGTGCAATTCCGCTTCGCAACGCGTTAGAGCAGTTTCATGCGGCTCGCGGTCGCTATTCCATTGATCGTCGTATCGCTCACGCTCGGCTACTTTGTCGGGTTGTATGTGCGGATGGGAGCTCCGTGGTCGGCAGGCGCCTCAATTTTCGCGATGATCACCGCAGTGGGAGCTTTCGGAGGGTTGCTGTATGCGGTCCGCGACAGCGGTCTGGAGCTTCCGCACCGAGATGCGGATAAGCAGCATGTGATCCGCCTCGGCTGGGTCGCAGATTGCGCCTACGGCATCGCCGGAGCCTACGTCGTGTTCTTGATCCTGCCTACCGACTTGACCGGAAATGGAACAGCAGAAGATCTATTGAGTTCGGGCTCGGTCTTAGGCCTGCTCAAACTCTTGGCCGTGTCGGTCGTTGGTGGTTACGGCGGGCGGAGCCTCGTCGATCGCGCGTTGGCGAACATTGCGAAGGATGCGGAGGAGGCAAAGAAAGACGCCGCAGAAGCGAAGAACAAAGTTGTCCAGATCGAGACGGTTGACACAAAGGCGCGCGAGTTGGTCAATCGGCACATCGACAAGAGTGAGGAAGTGCAAGACTTGCAGGGAATGCAGGATGCCGTCAAGGCGGCGTCGCGCGCGGCTCGATTCGAGATTTTCAAGGAGGCTCGTGCCGTTCGTACTGCGAATTGGAACAAAGATGTACCGCTGATGGAGCGGACGATACCAGTCTTCCAGGCACTCATCGACAACAACGAAAAAGACAAGTTCCACCGCAATTTCGGTCAGCTGGGCTATGCCTTGAAGGACCAAGAGAATCCGGATTGGGCAGGAGCCTACCGAACACTCGATACGGCAATCGCGCTGCGGAAGAAGGCAGGTGATAGAGGTTTCTTGATGTACGAGTTCAACCGAGCCGTTTGCGCGGTCAAGCTCGGTAAGGATTCCTCCGCGATCGAGGGAGACTTGCGTGCCGCCGCGCGTCGCAAGAGTCTGCATGAAATCATCAAGAAGAACGACGTCATCGTAGCTTGGGCCAAGGAAAACCAATTCAAACTAGCGACGCTTGCGGAGCAATCGACGGGCACTGCCTGATTCTCGGACACGTGCTCTTGTTCCATGCACCAGGAACCCAACACAGCGATGAGGTCGTCGAAAGTGTCGCAAAAGGCAGGCGTGGTGGTACATCGCTTCATAGAAGGAGCGGAGCCGGAAATACTGCTAATCTCGTCGCGCAAGCACGCAGGGTCTTGGGTCTTTCCGGTGGGCACGGTCGAGGAAGGTGAGTCGTTGCAGACGGCTGCCGAACGCGAGTGCGCTGAAGAGTCGGGATACTGCGTCGCAGTTGGAGAAAAACTGTCGCCGTTCGAGGCATCGGACGCCAAGCGGCCCGTTGTTTTCACTTTCTTCTTGGCGACGGTGGTGGGAGAGACCATGTCTTGGGAAACTGATCGGCAGAGACACTGGATTCCAGCGTCAAGCGTCGCCCAGATGTTGCCGCCCGTCTTTCGGCCACTGGCAGATGAGGCAATTCGTCGCTTGCGTAGATGACGTCTGACTATATGGAATGTTGGATGGTGCTGCTGTCGACCTCTCAAACAGCCACGATGTCACACCGCATCCGACCGATCGTGCTCACGATGCTGGTGGTGACGGGCATCGGCTGCGGCGATTCGCTTTCGACGAGCACAGCTCCGGGCACCGGGCCGTTCGGGCCGGTTCAGCAGAGCGTATTGCTCGCCCCGTTCGCAGGTGACTGGGAGATCGACTTCGAGAAGACGCTGGAGGTCGGCAAGGCGGCGGGCATGTCTGACGAACACATCCAGCGAACGCGCGAGATGCGAGCTGCCTCGCCCGGATTCGCCAGCGTGATGTTCCCGGATCTCTCATTCACCGGCAACATTGCCGTCGGCGACACGTCGACACTCCTGGAACCTGAATACCGCTTCTTTGCGATGCACGAACATGACGGCAAGGTGTGCGGGAAGGCCTGGCATCACGAGGACCGGTTTGATCCCGGCGACATGAGCAAGCGCCGCGTGCGGCTATCGATCGAGGACGGGCTGCTGTATCTAGAAGTCAAGATGTGGAACCCGACGGTCGAACTTGACGATCCAGACTTCGCTAAGATGTCGCCGCCTGACGGTGGATCGGTCGAGGACTGCGTCGCCGACGATCTCGGCTCCGACTGGACGGAATGGATGACCTACGTGTACACGCGGAAGTAGTGCCGCTCGCCCGTTCATATCCGCCCCGATACCGTGCCACGGTGTGATCTTCTTCGACGGTTCGGACGTTGCCCACGAGTGCCGGCGTGGCGGAGAGTAGATCAAAATCGAGATGCGGCTGTTGGCCTCCAATAGCCATCTCGTCAGATTCTTGTACGGCTGCGTCATTTGCGCGACGAGGGCCCATCCGACATGAACGCCACGGGCCCCATGCGGCGTACGCAGCGACCGCACAGTTGGAGATCGAATACGATCACAATGATCGCTTGAAACTCATGAGGTTCGAGAGTCTACTCAATCGAGAGAGGCGGATCACCCCGCGGCGAGTGGCTGCGCCCGGCGTACATCTGTAGGGCGCTGCTTCTAACGAGTGTTATCTCATGCCGGATCGCGCGGAATTGACAAGAGCTTTCGATGAGTCGGTTAGGTTCACGAATCGACTTCTAGCGTCCTCACTCATTGTGCTGCCGCTCATCGCGATTGTTGTTGAGACGGAACTCTATGATCGTCGTCACGACATCGTCAACCTCGAGCAAGCGATCGCTGCTGAGGTTCAGCGATCGGAGAATGATAGACGCCACATCGAGCGCCGCCTTCTAGAGCTAAGAGACGTAGTGCTTCCCGATCATCTCCCGAGTACGGATGAAATCGAGACGAAAGCGCGCGCAGCGGTGGACGCCGTCGACGCTGAAAGTGTTGCAGAGCTTACGAAGCTGATTAGGGAGCTTGATGCGATCCGCAAAGAAGAGGCCGGGCTGGAGCCTAAAGAGCGTAACGAACGCCGGGCTTTTCTGACGGGATTGAATACCACACTCGACATCCTCGGCACATTGCGACAAGAGTTGGGACCATACCGGAAGGGACAGACGGAGATCGATGAGCAAAAGAACGATCTCAAGGAGTATCTCAACGAAGAACGGAATGCCGAAGAAGCGATACCAACGCCCTTCGGTACATTCAACATTCATCCACGGTTGGGCCTGCTCATTGTCGCGTTTGGGAGTATCGTTTCGTATCTGGCGTTTGCAACAGCGGCCTGGCGTGCAACCCGGGCACTGGCCAGGATTGCTGAGTGTGATGGTCGCGCCTACGCAAGACCAGAAGTTCCGTTCTGGCTACCTCTGATACCGTCGAGATTGCCTGATGAGTGGCGTTGCCGTGCTGATGAACGATTTCAGAGCATCGCCAGCGTTGTGCTGCAGGTCGCATGGTCCATCGCTGGATGCGCGCTGTTGGTGGAATGCACGCGTTGGAACATGGAAGATCGCATCTGGTACTCTTCTATTCCTCTGGTGAATGGTGCACTCTGGGTAGGGCTGTATCTTCAAGCATTCATCTCAAGCTTCTGGATCGACTGGGCGATACGTGCGATTCCGGTCAAGCCGGAGGCGGCGAATGTGCTCAAGGAGATTCCGGGACGGTTGCGCGAGCGCCTGTCTCGAAGGCGATTCCTCATTGTCAGCGGCGGCGCCGCCCTTGTTGTCTTCGGGTTCCGTCAATTGTGGTTAAGACTTCGAGCCGTAAGTGAGTTGAGGATTCGCAGCGACGAGCTGGTGACGAACGTTGCCAGCGGCGTAATCCACCACCGACGACTGTGCGCGGGCCACTTACCGAGCCAGCGCCACAGGGCTCGCGTCACAGATACCATACAGACCGGAGCGATCCACCAGTCAATGTCGGCATCCATCTTGGAGGAACTCGCCAAGGACGCCAATGATAACGAGCAAGCCACTATTTATCTGAAACACGCCATTGAGCAATCACCCGCAAGCCTCCGACTTTACGATCGGCTTGTTCGGATCTACGGCAGGCAGCGACGCTATCAACAGATTCACAAGCTATTGGAGGACGGTTTGGCATCAGCCAAGCAGAAGGAATTGCCGCGTATTGTGTCCGGATTCGAGATGAGAATCGCCAAGGCGAAGGAGCGGGCTGCGGAAGCATCCCAATAGGTAATGGCCGGCGTGCCCCGGTGGGCTACCATTGGCTCTGAGCCTTTGGCGAGGCGGGTTCGACTCCCGCCCGGCCAACTCGAAAGTCTAAAGCTGGCTGAACGGGCCCACTTTGCGCCGGGGGCTACCACCGCAATTCGCCCGGGAAGAATTCGTCGATGAGTTCGCAGTAGTAGGGTTTCAACTCTTCGACGTTCGGCCGCTGGCTGCTTTTGGTGTAGAGGTCGTAGGGGTTGAACTTCACGACCCACTCGAACATCTCGCGGTCGTGGTCGTTCATCAGGTGGTTGTAGGCCCGCTCTCTGTGGCCAGGGTAGAAGGAGTGGTAGCGGATCATCGCCAGGCCTTCCGGCGGCAGATGGTCCTTCACGACGTGGTATAGATACTCGTCGTGGCCCCACGAGAGATCGACCCGATCGAGCCCGCAGCCTTCTTCGTACACGCCGCAGGCACTCTGGTATTCGGGAACCTGCGCGTCGGGGTTGTGCTCGAAGAATTCGTGAAACACGATTTTGTCCGAGAAGCGGCAGCCAACCGGGAACGTGTCGCCCACCACCGCCCATTGCGGCTCGCCGAATAAACAGAGCACCTTTCCCAAATCGTGAATCAGTCCGGTGAGAATGAACCAGCGGGGGTGCCCGTCAGCGCGAATGGCTTCGGATGTCTGCAGGCAATGCTCAATTTGTGTGAGATCGGTATCGGGATCGCTGTCGTCGACCAGCGTGTTGAGGAATTCAAGTGCCTCCCAGACGCCCATCTTCTTGCGGTTCAGTGCGAGGAAGTCCCGTTTCTTGTTTCGCACGAAGTCGCGGGTCTGGTGGGTGTGATTGAGCCGGTAAAACTCCTTGACGCTGGAGCGGGCCTCCGCTCGATAGTTGCGGAATTCGTCTTTTTGCTTGTTGGGGTTGGTCGCTTGAAACGGCTTCGATTCGCCCGCGGGATCGGGATACCGCCGCAGCACGTCTTCGTCCCATTCGTCGAGGTCGCCCAGAGGTGCGCCCGTGTTCTGGCGTTCGCCCGAATCGCTCATCGTCGTTCCTTGCCTGTGGTATCACACAGAATTGGTGCAGACACGATGGTACTCGGCCGGGCGGTGTCTCGACAACGGCGAGTTAGGCGCGATCGTGCACTTCGCGCGGGCGGCGTTGAAAACGGTCCGCCGTTGGTGGAAACTCGATGATACTGAGGCGACTGTGCGAGGGGACACCCATGGGAATCGACATGACGCGCAAATTGGTCACGTCCGCAGCGTTTCTGCTTCTGTTCGCGACGGTATCCATTCGCGCGCCGGCCGGTGAACCGGCGCTGGTGATCGACACGCCGATGGCGCCTCCGGGTTGGGCGCTGCTGGAGCGAGAGCTGCTGCGGGCAAATTCCGAGGCTTGCGCGGAGTTCTTTGCCAAGTACTTCGACGAGCGGGGGTTCTTGCTGTGCGTCGAGCGGTGGGGCGGGGACGACGGTCCCGATGACGCCATGGAGAACTGCAACGATTGGCCGATTCTGCACGCCCTCGGTGCTTCCGAGGGCGTGTTGGACATGTACAAGACCGCCTGGGAAGGCCATCTGCGTCAGTACACGCTGGCCAAGACGGTCGAGGTGCCCTTTGCCCGTGACGGCATGTACTACAAAGAATTCCCGGTCATGTTCGACTGGCTGCACAACGGGGAAGGATTGACGGTCTTCAATCTGCAGGGGCTCTCCGATCCCAACGACGTGGCGTTTCGGCAGCGGGTGCGGCGGTTCGCCGGCTTCTATCTCAACGAAGATCCCGGCGCGCAAAACTACGATCCCAAACATCGGATCATTCGCAGCATGTTCAACGGCAGCCGCGGACCGCTGTTGCGCAAGGCGACCGGCCTCGACTGGGCGGGCGACCCGATCGAAGTCGAAAACCGCTTTCAATTGGGCCACGGGGAAGAAAACTACCAGCAGATGGTGGAGCACTTCAAAGACTACAACGACATTGTCGGCGATCACCCGCAGAACCTGCTGGCGACCTCGCTGGCCATGAACGCCTACATGCTCACACAGGAGGAGAAGTATCGAGACTGGGTGATCAAGTATGTCGACGCCTGGCTGGAACGCATGCGGGCCAATGACGGCATCATTCCCACCAACATCGGACTCGACGGCACCATCGGTGGCGAAGCGGACGGCAAGTGGTACGGCGGGGTGTATGGTTGGGGATTCTCCGTAGTCGTTCCGCAGACCGGCGAGCTGGCGCATCGCAACACGCATCAACTCGGATTCGTGGGCTTCATGAACGCCTACATGCTCACCGGCGAGGACCGATATCTCGACGCCTGGCGCAAGCAGGCCGACGTCATCAACAGCCAGATGAAGATCGTTGACGGCCGGCCCATGTATCCGCAGATGTACGGCGAATTGGGCGGCGACGGATTCCGCCGGGCGGGTTGGTACCAGTTCGGCCCGTCGAGATACACAGCCGGTGCGCTGGAGATCTACTACCTGTCGATGGACCGGGACGACTTGCGGCGTGCCCCGCGCAACAGCTGGCTGGCATTTCTCGATGGAGAGAATCCTGACTATCCCGAGCAGGCGCTGCGAGGTGACTTCGAGCGTGTTCGCAGCCGTGCCGAAAAAATGCACAACGATCCGACCACTCCCGACACCCGACTGGCTGACGACCCGATGAGCATCAACCCCGCCAGCATCCATTCTTTGCTCGCGCTGATGCTGGGGGGCATTCATCCTGGTCATCGCGGGGCCATTCTCAATTGCCGCGTGCGATACTTCGATCCCGTCGCGCGACGGGCCGGCGTCCCGCCAGACGTGGCCGCCTTGGTCGAAAAGATGACCGCCGACGAGGTCACGCTTACTTTGGTCAACGTTAGCCAGGTCGCGGCCCGCGAGGTCACCATTCAAGCTGGCGGCTACGGCGAACACCAATTCCGCTCCGTCACTCGCGATCGTCAGACGCTTCCCATCGATGGAACTGACCTAACACTCAAACTGGCACCGGGTGCCGGCAGCCGATTGACGTTCAAGATGGACCGCTACGCGAATCCACCAACGCTGTTGGCTCCGTGGGATCGAGGTTAGGAAGTCACGCAACGAGGGGCCACAAGGCCCACACGCGGGCATTCGTCCCGACCTCTCCCGCGAATAGGCAAGGTTGCCAATACCGCTTAAAACTCCAACCGGGTCCAGTACAGGCGCTGGCGGTCGCCGCGGATTCTGAGGTCCTCGAGCATCACGTCGATTTCGGCGCTGAGGTACTCGTTGGTCCTGCGCCGGCCGTTGACGACGACGGACACTTTCCGATCGAAATCGACGAAGTCGGGAGAGAGATACAGGACGTTCGAGTCGGCCCCCGAACTCACGTAGAACGTCGCCCGCTCCGGGTGGCCGTCGGTGAGGCTGGCCTTAAGCCGCATCGGCCGGACGCGGCGCTTGCCCGCAGCTTCCGGGGCTTGGATGGCCAACTGCGAGTCGCCGAGCCGTTCCGGGAGCCCCTGCATTTCCAGGTAATAGAACCGGTTCTCGCTGGGTCGCAAGACACTCACCTCGAATTCCTTGGGCGGCTCCTGGCGACGATGCCGCTGCATCCAATCGAACAGATTGTTGATCTCGGAGTAGTACGACTCGTAGCCGCGCCCAATGTGTTCCAGGTAAAGCACGTCGCGGCCCCGCTTCAACATGCGGTTGATGTGGATCAGATTGATCTCCCATGGGGCCCGCAGATCGAGCTCGCCGCGGACGATGTACCACGGCAGCTCGGGCGCGTTCTTCCCGTACCACTTGCAGTACTTTTGAGCGTATCCGGAAATGGGCATGGCGCCTGCGAACAAGTCGGGGTGTGACAGACCCAGATCAAATGTGGCGTCAGCTCCCATGCCGTGGCCGCCCAAATAGATGCGATCGGAATCGATCTGAAACCGCTGCCGCGCGTCGTCGATCGATCGCAATACAATTTCGTGGGACCGCGCCGAATAATCGTATTCCCGCTGCTCCTTGGCGGCGTAGTGCGGTGCGATGACCACGTAGCCGCGTCGTTGGGCCTGCCCCGGTTCCTCCGCGGTGCCGCCCCACCAAGACAACTCGTCAGCTGGTCCCCGCTCGGCAGGGTGCAAGGCGACAACCATTGGATAACTATGGTGGGGAACGTATTCGGGTGGCAGAAGTGCCGAGTAGCGAATGACGTCGTCTTCTTCGGTCGCAGGAATTTCGATGTCGATGGCTTCTCCCGGCAGCAGACCGCCGGTTTCGATCGGTGGCGGCAGCAGGGGGATCATGTCGGCAACCACACTGGGGCCGATGCCTTCGACCGACGAGAGTTCGGCAACCAGGCGGCCGCGGTTGGCGGCGTCGTCTTCGCGCAGGTATTCAAGGGCCAGAAAGCGGGCGTCCCACAGCCGAAGCGCCGTGTTGAGGTCGATGGCTGCGTTCGCGCTGCCCACAACCCATCCTGAGTACGCCAATGCCAGTCGTTTGGATGGCGAGAGGGTGTTGTCTGCCTCGAGTTCGAGAAACGCGGAGAGGCGGTCCAGCGATTCGTAGTCCAGTTTCTCACTCAGGATCGATCGCAAGGGCATGACGGCGGAGACGAGATCGGGATCGGACAGTTCGGCCTGCAATTCGCCCAAACGAGTCAATGCCCGGTCGATGCGGTTCTGGGCCTCCCGGTAGTCAGCCTTCATCTCGCGGACCTGCTGCAGGACCGCAGCCTCCATTCTCTCCAGCGGGAAGTCTTGCAGCGAAGCGTGGGCGAGGCGATGCTGGCCTGCTTCGCGCCGCAAGCGGAGTTCGCGCAACAGCACGCCGGCCAACAGCTGCCTCAACTTCACCGAGACCTGCTCGACGCGGTCGGCCAATTCGGGAAATGTCTTGGCGATCGACTCCAATTCGCGGCCCGCTTGGGGGTACATGCCGGCCTGTAGGTAAAACCGCGCGATCGCCATGCGGGTTTCGGGATTGGACAACGCATCGGGTGTCCTTTGCGCCGCCGCTTGCCGCAACATGCTGTCGAGTACGTCGGGCGGCATCGACGTCGTGGCCAGTCCGAATTCCCATTCGTGCGTGAGTGCCGACACGCTCAGGTGCGTCGGGGCGATTTCGGACACGCCTTGAATGACGTCCTCCGGCCCACGGGTGGTATTCAGCTTGACGGTCCGCCGGCCGAACTGGCTGAAGGGACCTTGTCTCCGGTAGCCGCCGATCGACTGGACCATGCCGCGGCGTCCGACCCTTCTGTGGCTCAGCTCGAAAATTTCCTGGCCGGTGATGTCGACGGATTTGTCGATGTCCGCCACTTGGTATTGTGAAACGAAGTATCGCTGCCACTCGTTGTCGATCATCAAGATCGGGTCGTATTCGATCGGGCCGGTCGATTGGCGGGCCAAAGCTGTCGTCAGTCCCCGAACCGGGACGAGATGACCCTTGACGGCGGTGCCGTTTTTCAGCCGCACTTCGCCAGCCGGCAGTCCGCCGCCAAACAGGCCGACGCTGAAGAGAGCAACGGCAAAGGCCAGTCGCGTGCGGTCGCAGCGCGGTCGCATCGCCTGGATCTCGATGGAGCCCCCGTGAGAATGCTGCAAGCCTATGATGCGATTCAACAGTTTCACGGATGCATTGTCTCGTGAGGTAATGAGATCCCGCACAAACACATCGTTGACCGATCCGCGAACTGCCACGAAGACTGCCCAAGGCATTATACCGGCCGGTTCACAGCGGTGGTACGTGCGGATTCAGCTCCATTGGAGTGCCGGTGCATGCCGGGTGCAGAAAGTGCAATCGCGAGCCGGCGATTGTGTCGGCGCGATATTGCGCCTGCAGGTTGTATCGACCTCGACGGCTCTCATCAGCCGAAGACTCCGGCGAAATCGGTCGTTGAAACCCTCGAGATTCGTGGCTGTGGGGCGGCATCGTCAGAATCGACAGGACCCGCCGAGCCGGTCAGCCTCCGCTGTTGAGTTGCTCTTGAATCATCGGCCAACCGTATTTCCAGGCAAAATACGCACCCACGCAGAGTCCGGCCACCACTGCCAGCCAGATAATCAGGCTGACGCCTCCTTTGATGCCGGAGAAGATGGTCTTCAGCCAGCGCCAGCGATTACGGTGGGCGTACTGCTTGTCGAGCTTGGAGTACATGCTCTTCATGTCGCTCGACTTGGCCTCGGCCTGGACCCTTGCGGCAACTTTGGTCGCGGCCCCCGAGAACTCCTTAAACTGCGCCAGCGGCAGAAAGTTGCCGTGTGCGTCGGGCTTCGCCTTGGCTTTGAGGTCCAACAGCCCGCCCTTGATGCCCTGCAGGATTTGCGGAGACGTCATCCGCGTGATCACCGTTTTGCCCTGGGGATTCGTGTGGCGGACATACCACTGCTTCTTGCTATCCAGCTGCGCCGCTTCGGTGCGGGCAGCATCGGAAGCCGACGTCGCGCCAGCCGGCCGCTTCTTCTTAGCTTTGGGCAGTTGCGTCTGCGGGCGGCTGGCGGCGCCACCCACTCCCGATATCGCCACTTCCTGCGCGCCCTCGATGAAGCTTAAGGATGTGTTGGCCATGTTCATTCCGGCCAAATCTTTCATCACCGTCGCGCAGTCGGCGTAGCGGTGTTCCACGTCTTTCATGATCATCTTGCCGATCATCAAGTCCAGCTTCTCGGGGACCTCCTTGTTGAGCTGGCGGGCCGGCTTGTAGCTGCCTTTCTCCTTGTTGATGATCAACTCCAGCGTGTTTTCGCCGGTGAAGGGCAGCTGGCCGGTCAGGAAGTAATACAACATGCAGCCCAGCGCGTAGATGTCGGTGCGATGGTCCACGTGCTTGGCGTTGCGCGCCTGCTCGGGCGGCATGTACAGCGGTGTGCCCAGACCGGTGCCGCTCTGGGTCATCGACACGTCTTCATCGAGCGCTTTGGCCAACCCAAAGTCGGCCACCTTGATGACACCCTTCTTGGTAACCAGCACGTTGTCCGGTTTGATGTCGCGGTGGATCATGTTCTGGTCGTGTGCTTGCTTAAGCGCCTCGGCACAGACGAGAGTCACGTGCAGCGCATCGCCCACCGAGAGCTTCTTGCGCTCGTCCATCCAATCCTGCATGCTCTGGCCGTCAATGAATTCGATCGCTACGTAATGCACGCCTTTGAAGGAGTCGGCGGCGTAGACCTGCACCACGTTTTGGTGCTGCAGCTTTGCCATCGAGCGGGCCTCGCGGATGAAGCGTTTGACGAAGTCTTCCTTCTTCGCCAATTCCTTCGACAGAGTCTTGATCGCGACTTTTCGATCGAGGCTGACTTGTTGCGCGAGGAACACCTCGCCCATGCCCCCCTGCCCCAGTTTCTTGACCAGCTTGAAGTCGCCGAGCTGCGTCGCTTTCTTCTTTTTCGGCGCCCCTTGCGCCGGTTTCGAAGCGCTCTTGGCGGTGTCGCCCGCCGTGCTGGCTCCGCCACCCACCGCGGTCGCTTCGAGTGCCTCGCTGGCGGCTGGGACGTTGGTCTCCGCCAGTGCGTCCTTTTCCTGTTGGGCTCGTTTCGATTGAGCTTCAGCCATGACAGTCCCTCGCACAAAGAAATAAGAAAAGAAGAACTAAGTAGGCGCTTCGCTCACTGGATTTTCAGAACGGCCGAAGACGATTGGGGGAAAGTAACGGGAATGAATGGAATAAACCCCTCCTCGACGCACCGAAACAGCGAATTGGGCGCGCAATGTAACATCATAATGTGAAGCTTCTTACATTATGCGGAGAGAGGGCCGCCCACGCAAACCCGATTTGGCCCGCGCAGCGGTGCCCGCTGGCCGGTTGCAGGCTGATTGACGCTTGTCGTCTTGAAGAAGATTCTCGGCGCAAACGTTCTTGCAGTCCTTTGCTGCGCTCGGTGTCCCACGACAATCGCTTCCAGCGGCCTACCGCCAGGCAAAGTCCTTCCCCGCCAGCTGTTCGTAGGCTTCGATGTACTTTTCGCGAGTGCGGGTCACGATCTCGTCGGGCATGCTCGGCGGTTCGCTGTTTTTGTCCCATCCGGTCGTTTCCAGCCAATCGCGCACGAACTGTTTGTCGAACGAAGGTTGCCCCTGCCCGGGGTTGTACAGCTCGACCGGCCAGAACCGCGAGCTGTCGGGCGTGAGCACTTCGTCAATCAGAATCAATTCGCCGCCCAGTTGGCCGAATTCGAATTTCGTGTCGGCGATGATGATCCCTTTCTCGCGCGCGTACTCGGCCCCTTTCTCGTAGATGCCCAGGCTCAGTGTGCGGAGCTTCTCGGCGAGTTTCTCGCCCACCGTGTCACACATCTGCCCGAAGGTGATGTTCTCGTCGTGTCCCTCTTCGGCCTTCGTCGAGGGCGTGAAGATTGTTTCGGGCAGGCGGTCGCTTTCCTGCAAACCGGCGGGCAAGCTGATGCCGCAGACGGTGCCATCCTTGCGGTATTCCTTCCAGCCGGAACCGGAAAGGTATCCGCGGACGACACACTCGATCGGGACAACTTCGGTCTTGCGGACGACCATCGAACGGCCTTGCAAACTCTCGACGTCGACCCCGTCGGGCAACGGAACGTCTGCTGGATCGACTGACAGCAGGTGGTGCTCGCCGTCGAGCCTGTCGAACCATAGCTCGCTGACGCCGGTGAGCACTCGGCCTTTGTCGGGAATGCCATTGGGCAGCACCCAGTCGAACGCGCTGATGCGGTCAGTGGCTACGATCAGCAGCCGGTCACCGAAGTCGTAGATATCGCGAACTTTGCCGCGGCGAACCGAAACACCAGGGATTGAACTTAGCAGCAATGCAGTACCGGCCATGAGGTCTCCTTCAATTCAGTTGTCCGTCTTGTCTGGCCAAAGTTTAGGCAATCCATCATCTGATGGCACGCCGTCGCGGCGGAAATATTCGGAGTTGATCTGACCACAAGCCACAAAGATCACAAAGCGAAGAGCTCAGAGCCGAGAGCCGGACGACAGCCAAACACACCGCGAGATTGCAAAGCCGTTCCAAAGCAGCCCAGCGAGTTATCGCTGGGTCTAGTCCTGAAAGGATGACTGAATAATACGAGTAGTGCCCTGAAGGGGCACAACATGATAGCCCAGGATCGCGAAGCGCACCCTGGGTCTGCAGGTTTCACAACACTCAAACCCCGCAGGGGTTTAACGCGCAACGTGTTGAACTCCTGTGGAGTTCTGACGGTCGGCGCGAGTCTACCCAGGGTGGCGCGGCTTCGCCGCTGACCCTGGGCTGGTATCTGCAACTGCTCCGCAGTTGAACGCTGACTTTCGTCCCCAACTTGTGCACAAGACATTCGCCTTTGTGTCCTTTGTGGCTTAGTGGTGAATCTCTTCCCGAACCGGCCTGACTGCGATTGGATGCAGCATCATTTCGGCTCTCCCCTCTTGGCTCTCCGCCCTCCGTCGATACAATCGAGTCCACCCGCCCCAGGGCCTGGTTGGCTCCTGACTCTGTTGATCCGTATTCGGGGATGCGCGTACATGGAATGGTTGATCGCGTTGGTCGCCCTGACGGCGATGGAAATCGTGCTGGGGATCGACAACATCGTGTTCATCGCGGTGCTGTCGGGCAAGTTGCCCGAGTCCCAGCAGGCGCGAGCCAGGCAACTCGGGCTGGCAGCGGCGCTGGTCACCCGCATCTTGCTGCTGCTGGCCATCAAGTGGATTATGGAGCTGACCTCGCCTTTGTTCTCGCTGCACGACTTGGGAGTGCCCGAGTCGTGGTTCCATGAAGAAGTCATGGAAGTCTCCATGCGGGACATCATTCTGCTGGCCGGCGGCCTGTTTCTGATCGGCAAGAGCGTCGGTGAGATCCACGAGAAAGTCGAAGGCCTGGAAGAACACCGCTCCGTCGGTAAAGCGGCCAGCTTCGGCAGCGTGCTGATCCAGATCGCGCTGTTGGATATCATCTTTTCGCTCGACTCGGTGATCACCGCCGTTGGCATGGCCGATGAACTGTGGGTCATGATCGTGGCCGTCGTCCTGGCCGTGGGAGTCATGCTGGTCTTTGCCGGGGTTGTCAGCGACTTTGTCGAACGTCATCCAACCGTCAAAATGCTGGCACTTTCGTTTTTGATCTTGATCGGCGTGATGTTGGTGGCGGAAAGTATCGGCACGCCGATCAACAAGGGCTACATTTACTTTGCGATGGCGTTTTCGCTCCTCGTTGAATTCCTGAACATGAGGGTCCGCGGCCGTACTCCAGCAGCCGAGTAACGACGGCCGCTCACACCCTTCACTCCTGAAACATTGGAAACAGCGCAATGTCCCAGGACCGTAAAATCGTCATAATCGGCGGTGGGATTTGGGGGCTGAGCACGGCCTATCATTTGGCGAAATCGGGGGCCGGCAACGTCACAGTGCTCGAACAAAACGCCGAGCTGGCGCTGGAGACCACGCCCCGCGCCGCCGGTCTGGTGGGGCAGATTCGCTCCTCGCCCACGATGATGCATGCCATCCACTATGCGCTGGAGCTGTTTGAACGATTCAAGGCCGAAACCGGACACGATCCGGGATTGCACCGCAACGGCAGCTTGCTGGTGGCGCTCTCGGACGAACGCATGCAGGCCTACCAGCGGCAAGTACAGGCCGCGGGGGACGCCGGCATCGAGGCCGACTTCGTCTCGCATGCCGAAATGCAGCGGCTGGCCCCGGCCATGGACGTCTCGAAGTTGAAGGGTGGTTTCTTTGTCGCCGGCGACGGGTTCCTCGACCCGCGGCAATGTGCGCTGGCCTATGCCGGGGCTGCGCGCGATCTCGGTGTGAAGATCGAACTCGGAGTTCAAGTCACTGGACTGCAGATCGACAAAGGGCGGCTGTGCAGCATCGAAACTTCGAACGGCCCGATCGTCGCCGACGATGCTGTCTTGACCGCCGGTCCCTGGACCGGCCTGCTCGCGCGGCACGCCGACTGCGCCTTGCCGATGCAGCCCATTCGCCATCAACGTTGCCGCACGGTCCCCGTCGACGGCATCCCCGACCATCACCCGGTGGTGCGGGTCACCGACGTGAGTTGCTACATCCGCCCCGAACAAGGGGGCTACTTGTACGGTTATTTCGAACACGAGCCGTTGAGCATCAATTTGGCGACCAGGCCGGCCGACTTCCGGACCGACGACATCGAGCCGCCGCGTGAAACCATGGAAGAGGCCCGCCGGCGGATGGCTCCCATCTTTCCGGTTCTCGCCGATCTGGAGATCGCCGAAATCAAATGCGGCATGACGACGTTCGCCCCCGATGGGTCGTACCTGATCGGTCCCGTGCCGAATGTGCAGGGACTGTACGCGGCAACCGGATGCGCGGCGCTGGGCATTGCCGGCTCGGCCGCCATCGGCAGTTGGTTGTCTCGATCGATCCTCACGGGCGAATCGCCGGACGAGTTGGATGAGTTCGATCCTTTGCGTTTCGGTGAACGGGCTGCCGACGCGAACTGGGTTCGGTGCGAAAGCGAAGAGTTCTACGGAAACTACTACAGCATTCGCCCCTGACGAACGGCACCCGACGTCAGCCGGGTCGAGTTCGCCAAGTCCGCCCGTCGGGCTGCAGCCAGAAGCAGTGAGCGCGCGCCCATGTGAGCCGACATTGCGTGCAACCCGCGACCAGCCGCCCGGCGGATTGCGTGGGTAACCAGGTTCATTCCTCCGATCATCCGCTCCTATCTCGGATGCGCGCGCAACAAAAGGCGCCTCCCGTCTACGTCTACAGTATTGCTGTTTTCCCCGGGATTTTGGCAATACTGTAGACAGAGTGAGCCATTGGGGTGCGTTGTCCGCGTGGCCGCCCGGCGATTCCTCCCAGTTTCACCGACTGGTTCCGAACAAATTCGAAGCGCTGCTTGTTCCAGCTCGTCGGCCGTCTCGTAGCGTCGCATTCCGTGTTCCACGTCGCAGACTCTCACCGCTCCTCCCTATTCTCATCCGCGATTTGTTGTTTCCTGCGCAGACTTTGAGGGAAGGTCACCTCTCCCGCTGTGCGGGAGAGGTAACTGAAGCCTGGAGGCTTGGCCGCCAGTGCGATCGCACCCGGCTCTGCGCCCTCGACGACTTGTGTCACAGCGCTATCCGCCGACACCGACACATTGGCGTATTCCTCGGGAGTTGCGCTAAAACCTGTCGGTGAAAAACGCTCTGAACCGCTGCGCCCTTCGCCCGAAGTTCGCGAGCTCCCATGCTCCTTTCGCCGGCCTCGACGAGTTGCGCTGGCGCGGCTTCGGCTCAGCGGCCGTCGCGAAACATTGCAGCGCTCGTTGAATGTCGCGGGCGCCCACTGCTCCTTCTCTGTGCAGTATCCACGCGATCAATGTGCGCCGAAAACCGCCCCCTTCCGAGATGCCAACCAGCGCGCAAACCCGCCGCGTTTCGCTCTCGAACCACTCAGCCAGATCCACCGCTGCCCCGCTGCCCGCCGCATCGAACGGTCGCCATCTTCCAGTTCCCCAGCTTCCGGTAAATATACAACAGTATATATTGCAGTCGGAAATTCATCCAGATCAGATCGAGCCGCGCACGGTTGCGGCAGCACTTCTTCGCGGACGTGTGAGTAAGTAGAACGTCCCCCTTCGGGACCGCCGCGGCGACGGCAGGACGGCGGTGCGGTCGAAGAGCGTGACAGACTTGGCGGCGACCGACGGCGCCCCAACCGACTGCTACTCACCGGCCGAGTCACTTCCGGCCGCCGTCGCTGCCGGACGCAGGACGATGAACTGTTTGGCGATGTAGTAAGTCTCCGTGGGCGGCCAGGGGAGGCCCTCGAGTCGCGATGTGAGAAACTTCTCTTCTTCGTTGTCCAGCGTGACGGCAGACGACAACACTTCTTCCTGGTGGCGACCGTAGACGAATTTCAGCCAATGTGCCCGGTCGCTCAGCTTCAAGTCGGCCAATTCGTCGAGGCATGCCTTGCCGACGTCGGAGAGATCCGGAACTTCATCGCTGCCCAGCGCAATCATGCCTCCGGTTGTCAGTGTCCATGCCTTTCCGCCGGCGGTCATCGGCTCGTGTGTCATGTGCGGGTCATTCGTGTTCATGAAACACGAGTAGACGACGTGAAAGGTGGACAGGGTGAAGTTTACGAACGTCATGTTGACGGCGGTGTCCTGCGTCTCTCCGTTTCCGCCAACGAACTCCACAATCTCCCGCCCGTCCGGCAGCGTGATGCGAAACTCCGTCTCCACAGTGCATCCGTTTCCAATATCGTTGGTGCCATAATGAAACGCCGCTAGACGCGTGGCGTTCCCTTCGATCCCGACGCCCTGCTCGTCAGTGACGATGGCCTCTTCTCCATGGTCGGCCAACCATTTCACAAAGAACTCTTTCGCCCAATCGGTGACGAAATCCGGCTGTTTCTCGGCGGCCGGGGTTCCATCTTCAATCCAAGCTTCCGGCTTGGCATCGGCGCCACACCCACCGCAAGCGCCGAGGAGTGAAGCTAAGACGAGCAAAGCGGAAAATGCTCTTCTACCGAACATTTCATCAATCCGCATGCAACCCCAGTAGTCGCGTCACCTTTGGACGAGGGCGTCCGCCGCAGGCGGCCTTGCGGTCATTGCCAGTTGGCGGATCGAAGAAGAGCGTTTCGCAAGGTCTCGCGGACGTTCTATGGTGGCCGCCCGGTTGAGGTTACATATTCGCTAGCAAGCCGTTGGATAATCGCGATTCCTTGCTCCAGCGACATGTAACTGGCGTTCTCGTACTTGCTTTCGCGATAGAACACAGGTTCGACACCTACATCCGTCGGGAGATCGCCATTCTCGGTTGCAACCTCGAACGTCCACTCGGTATGGCGTGAGCGAAAGTAGAATTCACGACCAGCCACAGTTCCAAGTGCCTGAACCGGCGCGCTGCCCCAAATCTCGCATTCGAGTTGACGGGCGAGATCAGAGACCTTTGTCATGCCATTTGTCATCGAACGATTCCGGTCGCTATGTCTCGTCGGATATTTGGTCGCTTAACACGACGAAGTGATACTCGTCGTCGGTTGACGGGATATCCCATGGGTTTTCCGTGTCGATTCGAGCAAGTTCGCGCCCATCCTCAGCCGTCCATCGCTCGATGATCTCGCAATCCAGAACACCGTCGCATGGGTAGTCGCTGTCAACAGTCAGATTAGCCAGGGCGATGACGGGAACCTTGTCCTCAAAGGTGTGGATGCGCCCGAAGGCATCCCGAAGCTCTCCGGCAACGAACCCCGGCTGGTCGTCGGAAACGTAACGCACGATCTGTATGCGAACGGATGCCATGACACTCGGAACGTCCAACGGAACTCTAGTCATCAATGTGTCGCCAAGAGAGGGTCATCTACCTGTATTGGCGACACGCTCACTGGAATTGTCCAGTTCGGAAGTCACTCGTGCAAGAATTGTTTCGATGTCAGCGCGATTTTCGGTGGGAATGAAGACGCCGGTCTCGATGGGTCGAACTCTGTTCGAATCTCCTCGGCCCGGGATAAGACTGGCGCGTCATTGAGTTTGCTTGTCGTGTTATGCGACAGACGAAAGGTGCGTGCCAGCACGCACCCTACTCCTCTTACGTCAAAGTGGATGCGTCATCGTCAGATGAAGGCGTCCGCCGTAGGCGGCTTAGCGGCCATGCTCCAGTTGGGCGGCCTTCAGATGCTGCTGTGTGTCAATTCCTTTCTTTTCCAGATACCAGAGTATCTCTTCATCCTCGGTCCAGGACGGTTCTACGACGCGATGTTCCCCGCCCGGATGAGTCACGCCGATCAAGATTATGGAATCAGGGAGACCGTTGGTCGCGTGCGTCTGCTTGATGTATCGTGCGACATCTTCAGTGACCGCGACGGCAATCTCGGGGTCAACGCGTGACCAGGCCGCGGCTGATGCGTAGAAACGGTAGCACATTCGATTCGGGCGGTTGCTCCCGACTTGGGTTGGAATCCAGAGCCATTCGGGTGAAAGTATGTCCGAACGCTCCGACAGCGAAAGCAATACGGAGCGCGCCGGCTCCGACATCAGCTGACGTTCAACTTCGATCCCAAATACCGAGTAACGAAGATCGCCGCAATCAATGCGGATTTCACAAGTGCGAGGCAAGCCAAGCGGGGCGACCAAGTACAGCAGCACGATTGCAGCAATTGCGAAAACAGAGATAAGAACGACCGTTCGTCCAGGTTGTGTGGTTGTCATGAGCGGGGTGCAACATTGGCGATTTCGCAAATCTCGATCGTCCAACGGTAGGCACGGCCGTCTCCATCCGTGCCGAATGGAATACGGTTCGAACAGGGGTCGATTCTACCAACGTCGCCGCCGTTTGCACTAAAGGGAAGGTGACTCCGCTCTGCGGCCGTGCCGTGTTGGCGGTGTTCTATCGCGACATTCGGCAGAAGACTCTGCTGGTGACGATGCCCAATGCTCCACCGAGCATTGCGAGGATGCTTGTCCCGGCGACCACGAGGGCAATTCCACCGGGAAATGAAAACAAGTACGCCATGAGAACGATGAACCCCGTCGGACCAACAATCTCCTCAGAAGCGTTCCCCAGCTCAGTGGTGAACACGACCGCGCGAACGAGACACGTCAAAAACCCGACGAACGCACCGGAAAGTAAGCCCCAACGGAATCCACGATTCGCGAACTCACCGCGGGAAAGTCGACCTGTTGTCATGGCCTAGTTAGCCCAACGGAACTCTAGCCGTCAATGTGTCGCCATGAGAGGGTCATCTACCTGTATTGGCGACACGCTCACTGGAATTGTCCAGTTCGGAAGTCACTCGTGCAAGAATTGTTTCGATGTCAGCGCGATTTTCGGCGGGAATGAAGACGCCGGTCTCGTTGGGTCGAACTCTGTTCGAATCGCCTCGGCCCGGGATAAGGGGGGACAAAAGAGGAGACATCCTACTCCTCCTGAGTCAGATCAACCTCACCGCCGCGATTCGACGACGTCGGACTGGCGCTGCCGTGCCTCCAGAAATGACGGCTCGGGTACTTCGCCGGCGCCCACCACGATGAAAGCACCCTTGTGGCGGATGTAACTGGACAACCACAGTTCCAGGGCCAAGCACCAGCCGATGTAGAGCGGCACTGCCGTCAGCACGACGATGAGGCCATACTCGAAAACTGCAGCAACGCAGACCGATAAAAGCAAAACCGTCGCGACACATATGCCGGCGAAGATCGTTCCCATCCGCGGCGATCGGATCTGACATGTTGACCGGCAGTCGGGGCACTTGTAGCGAAAGGGCGTATTCTGTTTCAGGTTCTTCCAAAACGTGACGTCGGCAAGACAGTACGGGCAGCTGTGCGGGGAATACGATTTTTTACTAAGTGGGAGATCGATCCTGCTCCACGATTCGGCTGGCAAGCGATACGGATTGACGTCTTCCACGACAAACCCTCATCACGCAGATCGACGGCGAGCGGGGTCACTTTGTGCGCTCACCACAACTTCCCGCGTAACCGCTGAACTTTGCCCCGTCCCCCTTCAGAAGCGGGGCTTCGACAAATCAGCGACTTCCCTGCGCGATCATCCTCCCGACTTGGTTATAACCGATCCGCGCGTCGCCTGCCGGGATTACTCTGCATCGACGGCATTTGACAGACGCTGCCGTCGCTGCAGGAGCGATGGCTCGGGTACTTCGCCGCTGTCTACCACGATGAAAGAACCGTTGCGCTGGATGTAACGGTGCGTCCATACTTCCATGAACAGCCACCAGCCGAGGTAGACGGCAAGCGCGGGCAGCACGATGATGCGGCCATATGTGAAAAACGCAGCAACGCAGACCAAGAGGAACAATCCCGACGCGAAACAGATGCCGCCAAAGATCCATTCCATCCACGGCGACCGGATCTGACATTTCGAGTGGCAGTCGGGGCACGTGTAGCGAAAGGGCGTCTGCTCCTTCAGGGTCTTCCGAAACGTGACGTCGGAAAGACAGTGCGGGCAGTGGCGCGGGGATTCCTCCCGATGGGGCAGATCGAGTCTGCTCCACCATTCGGCCGGCGGGCGATACGGATTGACGTCTTCCACGACAAACCCTCATCACGCAGATCGACGGCGAGGGGTCACTTGGTCCGCTCACCACAACTTCCCGCGTAACCGCTGAACTTTGCCCCGTCCCCCTTCAGAAGGGGGACCACAGGGGGTTCTTCGATAAACCAGGGGCCTCCCTGGGCAGTGCGCCGTCGATCGTCCAACTTGGTTGTAACCGATCTGCGGGTTGCCTGCCGGGACGCATTGACCGAAAGCCTACTGCGGCAGGCGCGGCAGGCGCTCGGCTGACTCCCGGCCTCTCTACCAGTTCGACGCACGAGTGAATATTGCGGCCGGTTTGTCTAGCCATCTTACGATTCGCATTACTCCGGGAAATGTGGTCCGCCCTCCCTTTGCGAGGTTGGCGAGCATACTTGGCGTGAATCCACCGACTTCCGCAGCCACATCCTTCCAAGTCATGTCTCTGTCGCGCCGTTGGAGATCGAGAGCAGAGTGCAACGCTCGCGTATCAAAGCGGAGGATCTGTTCCTCTCCGAGTTGCGGCAATCGGAATCGCTTGGCGTCTGCTTTGGAGAATCCAGGAACGAAACTCTCCGGCGTTCGGTCGAGCCAGCGCAGCATTTGAAGAATGCCGTCGCCTTCGCCGAGCGCCTTGCTCTTGAGTCCCGTGACCGTTGACGTGGCGATTGGATGGAGTGCGGCCTTGAAACGATTGATTTCCTTGGTGGCCGCACTCCAGCTGAGTCCTCGAGAGCGGCGTTGTTCGTCAAGTGCGTCGTACAGGGCCCTCAGGTCGAAGTCCAGCTCTGCCATGTCTTCAACGTCGCCTCAACGATCAGGGTCAATTCGAGCGTGCACAACGTGCTGCGCCAGAGTAAATCTCACAACGGGCGAGGAGAGGGCGGCCGACATCGATCGCTAGAATTCGTCCTCCGCCAGCCGTTCATTGCTCTCGTCAGCGAGTTCCGGGTGGGGTCGCAGCGTCAGGCGGCCGAAGATGGCATACCACAACCCGGGCAGCCCAAAGACGACGAGTCCAATGGCGGCATTGAGTGCGCTGGAGGTGGCCCGACGCCCGTCGCCGAGAAATTCACCAGCCGCGACCATCGCAACCAGGTACGCAACGTAGCCCGCAAAGACGATGGCACCCACGCCACGCCAGCACCACCAAAAACGCCCGCTATCGAACAAGCCCAACAGCACAAACAACGCGAGCAGTTCACAGGCACCGAGAACAATCCATCCGGTTGGTTCAGGCGGACGGACCAAGAACGGCATCAACACGAGAAACGCGAGTACGAACGGCGCCGTGGCGTAAAACATGAACCGGCTCTGAGGTGGCTCGTCGGTCACGTTCTGCGAACTCCATCGGGAAGATGTACTGTCGCGGCAGTAGCAACCCTGGCCCGACGTTAATCGGTGCGGCGAGTCCCGCGAAAAATGTTCAGAATCCACCTGAGCGCTTCCTTGTCCGATGCTTCTAATCCGGCTTTCAAAAGCAACGTCAGCAAGCCACCAAAGATCATTCCGACTCCCAGGACGACTCCTGGGAACTGCGACGGCAGATCCAGACGACTGATCCAGACGACAGCCGCGGCCACAAAGGTTGTGCCAGCCAGCGCTGCAAGGTTCGACCATGGTGGAGGGATTCGATCGAGTTTTTCGAGAAGCGACATGGCCGGCTCTCCGGAACCCAATGAGTCGTCATCCGGTGGCTTGTACGGATTCTGCGACATGTCATTCGATCTGCTAATAGAAGGGATGGCACACGCCGTCGTGAACAAAGTGACGGCATCGAGGATCGTACCGACGATTCTACACAAGCGTCGGCGAAGGCCGCGACGGGTATTCATTGTGGCCCGCCGAAATCAGCCGCGCGACAATTCGATGGCCAGCGCGATCGCAAACCAGATCACAAACGCGGCAATTCCAGTCACGAAGATGAGCACGGCCTTCAGCGGTACGGGTAACGTCGATTTGTAGGTCGCGACGTTGATCGCGTATGCCGCCCCTCCAAGTCCGCCGCCTATTGCGCCACCGACGGCAACCAGCAGCAGAGGCCATCCGCAAACGACATGGCCAACCGCGGGCAACTTCGAGGGCTGAGGCGCAGCGGGATCGCCCGATGATGCAGAGTCTACAGAATCATCATCGGGTGGCCTGTACGGGTTCTGCGACATGACATTTGGCCCCTTACGTGGAAAGATCCAAGCCGAAGTGGTGGCTGCTGATTTTCATGCGGTTGCGCAGGTAGAAGCGGTGGGCGTCGAAGCGTTGCACGCCCGAATCGAGGTGGAGTTGGCTGCAGTCGTGTTCGCGCGCGTACTGCAGCAGCCAATCGAACAGCTGTTGCCCGTTGCCTTTTGAACGCACGCCGGCGGACGTGACGAGGTCGTCGACGTACAGAAACCGGTCCCAAGCCAACGATTGGCCGATGCGGAAGCCGGCGACGGCGCTGACTTCGTCGTCTTCGATCAGCATGGCCAACTTGTAGCCGCGCTGTTGCTGGTCGCGTACGCGGTGCGTGAATTCCTCGCGCAGCAAATGGGGGCGTAACTGCGACATCACGGGAAAGCAGGCGAGGATTTCCTCGTCCGACTCGGCCAACCGAATCTGCATGGGGGGCTCGTTAGAAGGTTGGAGTGGGTTCGAGCCTGGGTTCCGGTTCTGCAACGACGTCTTCGATCTGTTCCAGCAAGGCCTCGATCTGGGCGTGGGCGTGTTGCGATTGCGAGACGATCAGAATTCCTGGAAGCGCGACGATGGTGGCCACGCCGCTTCTCTTTCGCCCGTCGTCCTTGGAGCGGAAGTAACGCTGGACCTTGCCGTCAGACGATGTCTCACTGTGTGGTCCGCTCCAGGTATGCGGGTGGATGGTGTAGCGAATCATGTCGGCAAGTTGATCGGGGTCCATGTCATCAGCCGCGAACCGGCGGACGTCGTAGACTCTGATTTCGAGAATCCGCTCTGCAGCCGCTTTCGACGTGATCTGCAGAACCCCTTCGGCGATGTACCATGTCAGTCCGCACGGTTCGAGCAACAGCTTGAGCGCGTTACGCAGTTCGATGCCGCTGACCTCGAGGACCACGGGGAGGTCGCGGTCGACTTCGATGTCGGCCAGTGCGCCCTCCCAATCAGGCAGGATGGGGATGTTGTGCTTCAGCGACACGAAGTCGATCGCGTCGGAAAGGGTCGAGCCTTCCAGAATCAAGACGTCGGTCTCCTGTTCTAACTTGTCTGCGATTCTCTGCTCGGCATCGACGTCTCGTTCTTGCTCAGCTTCGTTCTCGCCGGGCGCCACGACCAGGGCTTCCTCTCCAACGTGCCAGGCCAGATGCAGCGGCTCCAAGAGCGCGCTGAGCGCGGTGCGGAGGGTGACTCCCGATAGCGTTAAGGCAACCGGCGAGTCGCGGTCGACACCTCGTTCTTCGAGGGCTTCCCAGTCGACGGCGACCGGAAAGTCATGCTGCAGGCCGATGAATTCGAGCGCGTCGCTCAGAGTCGACCCCTCCAGGATGGTCATGTCGACCCTCTTACCGAGAAGCCGCTCGATCCGTTTGTCGACATCGTCGCCGCCGAACAATGCGGGCGGCGTCAGGGTGAAAACCAGCATGGTCCAGGCGGTTGCACTCAACAACTTGCGGGACATGATTCAGATTCCTCCGTTTTGTGTTGGGAGACCCAAGATGAACCCACGGCCCGTCGTCGCAACGGCCTGCACTCGGCACGGCCGGCGGCGCCTGTCGCATGTCTGAGAGATGTAATTCGTTTCGCCAGCGCGGGTTGAGTCTACACCCTCCAGACCAGCCACGCCAGTAGATTTTCGGCGGTGAGCGTTCCATTTGTTTCGGGTTGTCGATGCTGGGTGCCACTGGCGGCTTGCCCGCCAGTGCGCGCGCGGTGACAGTGGTGGGAGAGAGATTCAACGTCGGCTGCAATCGGCACTGGCAGGCAAGCTGCCAGTGGCACCGACGCGAGTTCGTTATCGGCACTAGTTTGCGGCGAAATGTGGTTGCCGGCTGGTTCGTTCTCTCGGTCGCCGGTAGGCTGAATGGTAGGTTCTCTCTCGTACCGTCACGGCACAGACTGAAGTCTTCATGAGCTTTCAAGCCATCGGCCTGAGCACAGTCGTGACGTTCTATGCGATCTTCTTTGCCGTCGGAGCCTTTGCCGGCCGGCGTCGCGACCACGGTGCCACTTCCAACGAGCTATTGCTGGCCAGCCGGCAGCTCCCGCTGTTGGTTGGCGTGTTGACGATGACCGCCACCTGGGTGGGAGGCGGATACATCAACGGAACGGCCGAGTACGTCTACGGCAATGGCCTGCTGTATGCACAGGCGCCCTGGGGATACGCGCTCAGCCTGATTGTGGGAGGACTGGTTTTTGCCGGTCCGATGCGGCGTCTCGGTTTCACGACGTTGATGGACCTGTTCGAGCGGCGTTACGACAAGCGGATTGCGGCAGTGTTGTTCGTCCCGGCGCTATTGGGTGAGATTTTCTGGAGTGCGGCGATTCTGAATGCGCTGGGCACCACGTTGGTCACGGTGCTGGATCTCGGAGACTACGTGCAGGAGGCGATCTTGATATCGGCGGCCATCGCCGTCGGCTATACGGTGATGGGGGGACTGCGGTCGGTCTCCTATACCGATACGCTGCAGCTGTTTTGCATCTTCGCCTTCTTGTGCCTGGCAATTCCGTTCGCGCTGGAATACACCGGCGGTCTCGAAGCAGTCGTCTCGAACTATCGGAGCAATTTCGGCGAGAACGCCAACCTGGTGCCGCCGGCTGCCGCGTGGACCGCACAGCGTGGTTACTTCGGCTGGTCGTGGAGCGACTTTTCGCTGCTGCTGATATTCGGCGGGATTCCGTGGCAGGTTTATTTTCAGCGCGTGCTGGCTTGCCGGGACGACAAGACGGCGGTCCGGTTTTCGATTCTGGCCGGTGTGGGCTGCCTGATCATCGCGGTCCCGGCGGTGCTGATCGGCATGATTGGAACGTCGGTCGACTGGTCGACGACGGCGGCCCAAGTTCCGCCTGAGAGCCCCTCGGTGATTCTGCCCTACGTCTTGCGGTTCCTCACGCCGCCGTTGATTGCCGCCTTGGGGTTGGGAGCAGTCGCGGCCGCCGTGATGTCGTCGGTCGATTCATCGATCCTGTCGGCGTCCTCCATGTTTGCCTGCAACGTGTATCGCCCCCTGCTACGGGAGTCGGCCAGCGATCGCGAATTGAAGATCGTATTGCGATTCGGCGTGGTTGCCGTCGGTGCGGCAGCGGCCATCCTCGCCCTGTCGGTTCAGAGCGTGTATGTCCTCTGGGCGCTGTGCGGTGATCTGGTCTACGTAATCCTGTTCCCGCAGTTGGTGGCGGGGCTTTTCCTGCCCGGCTCCAACAAGATTGGGGCCGTCGCGGGCATCGTCGTCGGTTTTGTTCTGCGTGCTGGCGGCGGAGAACCGCTGTTGGGCATCCCCATGCTGTTTCCGTATCCGCTCGTCGATGCCGAGGGGGTCAGCCAGTTCCCATTCCGAACAACGGCCATGCTTGCTAGTCTGGTGACAATCATCGTTGTTTCGATGGCCACCCGTCGATGGAGCGCACCGCGTCCGCTCGAGCTGGCTGAGAATTCCGGCGATGAAGCGGCGGCGAGGATGCCATGACGACTTCCCCGAACGGAACAGCTCCGTTGCAACCACCCCCCTCTCTCGAAGACAGTTCCACTGAGAACGAGGCTGCCGTCCCCGATGACGACGCCTCGTTCACCCGTCGACATCGCGCAGCCGCCTACAGCGTGCACTTCTACACGGCGAGTGGACTGCTGTGTGGAGCCTTGGCGGCTGCCGAGATCATCGCTGGTCGTAACCAGCGGGCCTTCTTCTGGTTGATTCTGGCAATGCTCATCGATTCAACCGACGGCGCCTTGGCCCGCCGATTTCGGGTGAAGGACGTCGTGCCGCACATTGATGGTCGAAAGCTCGACGACATCGTCGACTATCTGAACTACACGTTCCTGCCGGTATTGATGATGGCCTGGTCGGGTTGGCTGCCGGAGCCGGTCTGGTTGTGGGCCGGCATCCCGCTGATCGCCAGCGTGTTCGCATTCAGCCACACCGGCGCCAAGGAAGAGGAGAACGGCTTCTTCCTCGGCTTTCCGTCGTATTGGAATGTGTTCGCGTTCTACACGGCCATCTGGCTGAGCCACTACGGTCCCTACGCGGTGCTCAGCGTGGCGCTGGTGCTAAGCGTGCTGAGTGTGGTCCCGGTGCGATTTGTGTATCCCAACCGTCCGCCGCGCTGGAAGACGTTCTTCATCGGCGGCGGCGTGGCGACCGTCCTGGTAGCCCTGTTCATTCTGCTCCGGCATCCCGAGCTGGACCCCCCGGGCTGGCTGATCGGCGTGTCGCTGGTTTATCCGGCGATGTACTTCGCGGCGTCCGCGTATCTCGATTGGGACCATCGCCGGCGCGAAAGAAAATCGGCGTGAGACCCAGTGGTGTCGAGCTAGCGGCCACTACTCCAAACGACATCCGATGCTGCCACTCCGTCGGGATAGAATCTGCTGCACACGACGGATACATTAGAGAGACCTCAGAACGACATCACCCGAAGCACTCGACTGAATATCCAAGGGGAACGCACCATGCCGCGCACTGTATTAGCCGTAATGCTCTCGCTCGTCGTCTTGGCTGCCGGAATCTCGGTTTCGACGGCGGCCGACGACGCCGAAGAAGGTTTCATCAGCCTGTTCAACGGTAAAGATCTCAGCGGCTGGACCATCGGCGACAAGGAGGCCGACTCTTGGCGCGTCGAAGACGGGGCCATCATTGCCCAAGGTCCGCGCTCCCACCTGTTTACAGAACAGCAATTCAAGAACTTCATCTTCAAAGCCGAGGTGATGACCAAGCCGGGCAGTAACGGCGGCATCTACATCCATACCAAGCACCAGGATTCCGGTTGGCCCGAGCAGGGCTACGAAACTCAAGTCAACGTCACGCAGCGAGATCCGGTCAAGACCGGGAGCCTGTACAACGTCGTCAAGCTCTACAAGACTCCCGCGCAGGACAACGAATGGTGGACCCAGACGATCATCGTCCGCGGCCAGAATATCGTCGTTAAGATCAATGACGACAGGGTGCTCGACTATACCGAGCCCCCCGGCGTAACCGGCACACGCCGACTGAGCGAAGGCAGCTTTGCCTTGCAGGCGCACGATCCCGGCAGCGTCGTCTACTTCCGCAACATTCGGGTCAAGCCGCTCGACGACTGAGGCGCATCGCGTCACGCACCGAAGAAATCGGCGGTCGCAATTTCGCAATCGGCCGCCGCTGATGAATTGGCTCGCCTGAGGAGACGCGATGAGCGAGTTCGCGGTTCTGCTGTCGATTCCCGGTCTGCGCGGCAAAGACCTGGCAGCAATGCCTCGTTTGAACGGCCTGGCCGAAGGGGGCGCGACGCTGCCGCTGGAGCCGTCGTTCCCCTGCGTGACCTGCCCCGTGCAAGCCTCGATGACGACCGGCGTCGGCCCGGAGGTGCACGGCATCGTTGCCAACGGCTTCTTCTGGCGCGACAAAGGCGAAGTCGAGATGTGGACCGCCTGGAACGAGGTGATTCAGGCGCCGCAGATCTGGGACCGGCTGCACGAGCACGATTCCTCGCTCACCTCGGCCGTCTGGTTCCCGCTGCACAGCAAAGGCGCCGGTGCCGATTACATTTGCACGCCGGCGCCCATCCACAATCCCGATGGAACCGAATCGCTGTGGTGCTACACCCAGCCGACCGAGTTGTACGGCGAGCTGCGCGACGAGTTGGGCCACTTTCCGCTGATGAATTTCTGGGGGCCGCTCTCCAGCATCAAGTCGAGTGATTGGATCGTTGATTCGGCCCTCATCGCCGCCCGCCGATTTCGGCCGCGGTTCTCTTACATCTATCTGCCGCACCTCGACTACGCGACGCAGAAGTTCGGCCCCGACAGTCCTGAAGCGGGTGCAGCGTTGGGGGTGCTGGATGGCACCATCGGCCGACTGATCGACGGGTATGCCGATGCCGGGCTGAGGGACACGTTGTGGCTGGCGGCCAGCGAGTACGCGATTTCTCCTGTGGAACACGTGGTGTATCCCAATCGAATGCTGCGGGACGCCGGGCTGCTGACCCTGCGCGACGAAGGGGGACGCGAACTTCTCGATCCTGCCGGGAGCCGAGCCTGGGCGTTGGTCGATCACCAGTTGGCGCACGTCTTCGTCCGCGACGCAGCCGATGTGGATCGCGTGGCGGAGTTGTTCCGTGGCGAAAGTCACGTCTCCGAAGTGCTGGTGGGAGCCGAGCGAGGCAAGTACGGCCTGGATCAGCCGCGGGCCGGTGAAATCATTCTCATCTCGCAGGCCGATGCGTGGTTTGCGTACTATTGGTGGCTGGACGATACCAAGGCGCCGGACTTTGCGCGAACGGTCGACATCCACCAGAAACCGGGCTACGACCCGGTCGAGATGTTCATCGACATGCCCAGCAAAAGCACGCCGCTCGATGCGACGCTCGTCAAAGGCTCGCATGGAGTCCCGGCTGATGATGAACGGCGACGTGCCGTGTTGCTCAGTTCGGACGCATCTGCCGCTTCCTTCTCGGATGGCATTGCCAAAGATACCGACGTCGCAGGGATTGTACTGGCCAACTTCGGAGTCGAATGATGATTCGATCGCTATTCGAACGACCACAACCCGGCATGGGTGTGCGGCATGGCTCTTTTGGACTCAGGTACGGCGGCGGTTGGTCCCACCGCAGGGCGCTCAAGGCGGAGCGAAAGCGTCTGCGTGCAGCGATCAAGGCTGCCGAGTCCTTGGGCGAAGTGGAGCAGTTGAAGCAAGCTCTGGAAGAAGTCGAGGCCCAGCTCGCCGACGACAAGCGCAACGGACATCGGCGGCTGTTCTGAACTGTGCTGCAAAGGCGAACGCACCATGCGCCGATTTGTGTGTCTGCTGGTACTCATGCTGGCTTCACCGGCAGTCGCTGAACCCTGGCAGCGGCACACGATCGATCGGTCGTCGCGAGGCGCCGACGGTGTGCGGGTTGCCGACGTCAACGGCGACACTCTCATGGACATCACGACCGGATGGGAAGAAGGGGGCGTGATTCGGGTGTACCTCAATCCGGGTCCCGCTGCGGCGGCTGAGACCTGGCCCGCCGTCACCGTGGGCGAAGTGGCCACGCCCGAAGACGCGGTGTTCGTCGACCTGGACGGTGACACCGCGGTCGACGTCGTCAGCAGCTGCGAAGGCAAGACGCGGACCATGTTCGTGCACTGGGCGCCTCGCGACGCTGAGCGGTATCTCGATGCAGCGGCGTGGAAGACCGAAGCATTTCCGGCCACACGCGACAAACAGCGATGGATGTTTGCCCTGCCGATGCAGATTGACGGCGTGGGGGGAGTCGATCTGGTTGTCGGGTCCAAAAACGACAACGCGTCGATCGGCTGGCTCCGCTCGCCCGCTGACCCGCGCGACCTGGCCGGTTGGAAGTACCACCGGCTGTACGACGCGGGCTGGATCATGTCGTTGGAACCGCTTGACGTTGACGGGGACGGCGATCTCGACGTGGTCGCCTCCGACCGCCGGGCGGCCCGTCGCGGCGTGCTCTGGCTGGAAAACCCGGGCGCCGCAGCGGCTGCCAACGGTGCCGGCTGGAACGAGCATCGCATCGGGGCCGACGGCGTGGAGGTCCTGTTTCTGACGCTGTGCGACCTGGACGGCGACGGCCTGAGGGACGTGCTGACCTCGGCCCGCGAAAGCCGCCTGGTCTATCTCCGCCGCCTACCGGGCGAAGGCGCTCGCTGGCAGGCGCACGACATCGCCCTGCCCTACGAATTACCGTTCGGCAAGTCATTGGCCGTCGACGACATCGATTTGGACGGCCGACCCGACATCGTGATGACCAATCGCGGCGATCCGAAGAAGTCGTGCGTGTCGTGGATGAGCTACGACGCATCGGTCTTCGAAGAACACTGGACGCCCCACGACATCAGCGGACCCGACGGCCAAAAGTTCGATCTGATCCAACTCCTCGACCTCGACGACGACGGCGACCTGGACGTCGTCACCTGCGAAGAGATCCAAAACCTGGGCGTGTTCTGGTACGAGAATCCGACGCGTTAGCGTGGCGCGCAGCCCGCCGGACGAGACTCCTGTTTCTGATGGGAGACCGCATCGCGCTGCTTGACGAGCCGGCAGATTCCAGTGAGCCGTGACACCCAACACCGCGTTAATGGTGCAGTTCGACCGCTCACTTGCTCGGGGTTGGCAATGGGTCTATTTCCGACCTCTTCGAGAATCAAATCGGGCTCCCGACGGGTTTCCGGTGCGGGAACTCGCCAACTTTCTACTTCGGTCTTAGCACCGACGCGACTTGCAGGAGCTGACTCGGCACCGAGGTTTGTCCAACTTCGTTCAGTTTCGCCAACCCACAACTCGCATCGGTCTCAAACTTCGGACCGTGTGCTGTTTCCTGATTCGAGTCTTTCACGCCTCCCCGAGTCATATTCTATGCGAACACGGGCTCGCTGAGCTTGGAGTCTTTCGTATCAACAACTTACGTCGATCACCCAAAGTCGAGTCTTACCTGCGGAACCTAATTTCTGCTATCTCAGCGCCGAAATGCGGATGCATCGCCATCGGGAACTACCGGCCGACGAGATCATCGAACCACTACATCGCTCGGTTTCCGACTTCGCTTCCCTCAATCCGCAGACCTACGATACCTACGATATCACCGCCATCGTCGTCAAAGTGCAGGACGCTCCGCTGTGAATTGAAGAGCGCGGTGACAGAAACAATCGAATGCGTTGTGCGTTGCAGCCTTTGTCACAGTGCTACACGCCATTCAGGTGCTGATATTTGTGCTCGGTCGTACCGAGTTCCTGCGCGGCTTTGAAATTCGACCGGCCTATCGACCGCTATCTCCTGAGAGTTGGAGTTGGGGTGAGGCTTACTTTGCAGCGACAATGTCGGTGCTCGCCCTGCTTTGCGTCCTTTTCGTTTGGATGCGCCGACGAACAAGAAAGTGGAGACAATCACCAGAGTAGAATGCTGTCCGCGCCCAACGAGTGAAACCGCAGATGACTGAAGAAAATATTTTCCGCTTCGTGCTACTGTTCGCAACGGTCGTGCAGACAGGCATCAGTATCTACTACCTGAGCCAAGCCGGAGCAGCGACGACCTTATTCAAACACCGACAGGCGGGAGCGTTGCTTACCGGGGCGATCGTCCTGTCGTATGTCGCCTACGCGCTGATTGTGCTGGCCTATCTGATACAGCCAAGTTGGACGGTCTGGTCCAGCGTTGTCCTTCCCACATGGATGCGATGGCTTGGTGTGAACATTCTGTTGATGGGAGGAGTCTTCGTCGTACGTGGCTTCAGTGATCTGGGCAGCAACCTCACCATCAGCCCCTCAACGAAAGAGAGCCACCAGTTAGTGACAACCGGTAGTTACGGCTGGGTCAGACATCCGCTTTACTCGGGAGTCTTCGTCGAGTCAGTGGGAGTGTGCTTGCTAATGGCAAACTGGTTCGCAGCAGTGTCGGCCGCCACGTTCTGTGTCCTAATTGCATTGCGCACACGCATTGAAGAGGACAATCTCGTGGCCCAATTCGAAGACGAGTATCGCCAGTACCAGCAGCGTGTTGGAATGTTCGTCCCACATGCCGACAAGTGCCAATCCGTTTTGCAAACAACACCAGCTATGGTGGTCGTTTCACTACTGAGCTACGCGATGCTCGCAGGCATGCTCTTCGGATTGGCTGGTCGCTGGGACATTACATGGTTTTGGCTGACTTTAGCGACGTTCGCTGGTTCACATTTGCTCCTGGTCGCCATCGTGATTCGTGATGACCCGGAATTGGCTCGTGAACGGATGAAACCGGGAGCGGGTGTGCCGGGCTGGGACAAAACCGTCTTGAGACTATTCGCCATCCTTGCGTTGGCAAATCTTGTGCTGGGTCCGCTCGACGTCGGTCGTTGGCACGTGTCTGATTCGGTACCGCAACTTCTGCAGGCGTTCGGGCTGGTTGGGATCGCGACCGGAATGGCATTGATGACGTGGTGCATGGTGGTCAACACCTTCTTTGCCAAGGTAGTTCGCATTCAGGAGGATCGCGGCCATCATGTCATTGACTCCGGGCCATATCGATACGTCCGTCATCCCGGCTATGTCGGTTGGGTGATTCTGTGGTTGTCATTCAATATGGCCCTCGGATCATGGCTGGCCGTGGGTGGTTCCGTCCTCGTGAATGCCGTGATGGTCGCGCGGACTGCGCTGGAGGACCGCTTCCTTGTCGAGAATCTCGCTGGCTACGCTGAATACACCGAACGAGTGAAATGGCGGCTACTTCCCGGAATCTGGTAACCGTGAACAGGTTGAAGGATCCTCTGTCTCAACGACGTCGTTTTGTCTGCCGTGTTGTTTGCCCCAGAGAAGGATCGCCGCAAACGCCAATATGATCGTACATGGGAAGGCGGAACCGATTCCAAGTGGAGCAATGGCCAGACCAAAGATCACAACACCTGCGATGGCGGGCTTGCTTGAGCGGCCCCCAAGAAACATCCCGCCTGCAATGAGCAACTGCCCGGCTGCGATCGGCAACACCACGGCTTGTGCGTGCGTGGCAAACCAATCGTCAGTGAACTGCCGGTAGAGTTCCAGCACAGCGAAGTCTTTGTAGAAGAGATAAGCCTCTGGCGTGGTCAGTACGGTATAGGTATTGACGATCGAAGCTAGCAGGAAGACCACTCCAAATGCGATGCGTCCAGCCGTCGGAACTTTCCACGTCAGCCCCAACACGGTCAGTGCGATCACATTCGAGATGGTGTAGTGGATCCAATACTCGTGAAGATGTTCCATTGTCTGTTTCGCAAAAGGCGGGCGTGTTGCGACATTCATCCAGCGTCACGTAGATTTTCGCGACCAGTAGACTTCCCAAGTCGGCACGCCATGTTTCAAATCGTTTCGCGCAATGGGAATCGGTCATAGGGTATTACTGTGCCACGAACTAGCGCACGTTAGATTCGCGTCGTCTACCCATTCATGTGGCTGAACACTTTGGGGTCGATGCTACCGGCGCACAGAAAACCGCCCCAAAACGCTCCGGGAATGCCGGGAGTGAGAACGTCCTGCCCGGTCAGGTAGAGCCCTTCGATCGGTGTCTTCATGCGCAGTGCGTCGGTGGTGATGCGATGCGGCGTCACATCGAGTCCGTAAAACGACCCCCTGCGGTGTCCCGTGATCGATGCGGTTGCCAACGGAGTGGAGACTTCGTGAAAGACAATCAGTTCGGCCAACTGCGGGAAATAGTGAGCGAACTGCTCCAGCAAGACCGTCTCGATCTTCTTTTTGAACGACTCGTAATCTTCACCGCGCTCGCCAGATGCAAGATCGGCCCATCGTTCAACCGTCGACCAATCAGACCAGGTAATCATTTCGCCTGCGTATTTTCTGTCAGGGCCGGGGTCGTGAGACGGGTCTTTGAGTGAGGCGAACGAAACGAACATCGCCGGTGGGTTGCCGTTTGGGGCGTCCGTCCAAACGACATCGACTTCGCCGGTTGGATACAGCCAGTGATTGGACTTTGTCATCCCGGCAGTTTCCACGTCTCCCGAAAAGCCAAGGAACAATGAGTAATGGCAGATGTTGGGGCCAATCGAGCGAATCTCTTTTACCCAATCGTCGTGGCCGTGACATTCGGGCAAAAGGCGATCAACGGTCTCTCGCGCGCCGATGTTCGACACGACACGCTTGGCATACAACTTTTCTCCGTCGACCGTCTCGACTCCCGTGACGATTCCGTTCTCCATGATTAACGATGTGACTTCAACGCCTGCGCGTGCGTCGCCGCCGGCGTTGGTAATCGCTGGAAGCATGTGTCTCGCGATCGAGGATGCTCCGCCGGTCGGATAGTACGCACCGGATTCCAGATATGACTTCATCACCGCTGCGTGAATCGCAAAACTTGCCGTACTCGGCCGCCCGCCAAAGTCGCCCCATTGCGCCATCAGGACATTGGCGAGCTCACGGTTGCTTGTGATCTCAGCAGCGACCTCGGCGGTCGTTCGTTCGCAATACCGTGTGATCTTCCGCGATCGCCACCACTTCAACGCCGATGAAAAGACGGACGGAATCGGCCTTCCTTGCACGACGGCAGTCAATGCATCTGTGCCTTCAAGAATGGCGTCGAACCAAGCATCGATCGCTTCTGTTTCGTCGGGAAAGCGTTCTTTCAAATCCATCCGTTGAGCCGCGACCGGTCGCGAGAGTTGCAGCGGAGCCGCGTCCTCCATGTGCAACGTGTCATAGACGGCTCCGACCGGAGCCAATTCGATCGGCGAGTCGCACAACCGATCAAGCATCGCTCTTTCGGACACATCCGGACCGAATCCGCCGAGGTAATGAATCCCGGCATCCCAAGAAAACCCGTCGCGCGAAAAACTATGTGTTTGGCCGCCGAGCGCATCGTACTGTTCCAGCATCAGCACCTTGTGACCTAATTTGGAAAGTGCTGCAGCCGTCACCATACCGCCCATCCCGGAACCGACAACGATGACGTCCCATTGATTGCTCATCGGTTGCTCCGTCACGTCAATCAGGAATCCAAGAAGTTGCGGGCGGTGTGGATATGATCACATCATCAAGCGGTCGCCGCACGCTAAAAGGCATCTGGGGGCCGCCACCAAACCGAACGATGAGTTGTGCATGCTCGTTTTCAAGTCCAAGCCAGTCTTGAAAAGACGGTCGGAGTTGCTGCACCTCAATTGGTTGGTTGATGAAGGCCGTCCGAATCTCCAACGCCGTTGCCTGCAAGGCAAAGCGCTCGAAACAACGGCCAGTCTCAACCCAAGCAGGTTTGCTGTCGTCTGCTGAGACAAACACTGCGATCCCTGAGGAACTGCGAATATTTGCTGAGTCAACATTGCATTGCGACTTGGGCGTGATGACCCAGTCAAGGACGAATCTGGCCAACCACGTCGGAACGGATGGTTTGCCGACCGTGACGCCAGAAAGGCCATCGCCGGATTTCAACGCCTCTTTTGGGTTGCATCGAGCCCACTTCTTCAGTTCAGTACGAAAGCTGCGATCGGAAAGCTGAGCAGTATTGCCCATGTTCACGAATCCGATGATGTCTTCCTTTTCTTCGACAGAGGTCCGCATGATTGCACGCACGCCGTTTCCTTGTGCTGCACGTTTGAGTCTATTGAGGTCGTCCGGACTCACGGGCTTGCCATCGAATGGTGCTCTGGTGCATTGCCGCTCAGTGATCGCCCGGCTGAGGCCTGATACACCGAGAGAAGCATCGGGTGTTAACGAGACAACCACGCAGTCATTCTGTGAATCAAATTGAATTTGCGAGTCTAGCCCCTGTGCCACCGCCGCATGGACGAGATTTTCGGCTGCACAACCAAGACTCTTGAAGAGGTGTGCGTCGTCAGGATCAACAACCGGACACCGCCGTTCATAGTCCGGAAAGATGCGGATGCAAGCTTCTTCGATCAGGAACTTCCACGGTTGCGTGTTGTGGCTCGACGCCGCCAGCGTCGCGAGGCGGACGAGTTCTCGATAATCGACATCATCGAGGCTTTCATTCGATGGACTTCGCCGAATCTTCTCAACCACCGATGCGTATTGCGCGGTCATACTTATCTTCAACCCCTCTGTATTGTCCTGCAGTCAACATTTCAGGCTCGTGATCGCACAGGATGCGGACTATGAACAGCGGGAGGCTCCTTTGGTTGCTTCGGTTGTCGCTTGCAGCGAAGGAATCACATTCATGCCATCGCTGCCTCGGTTTTCCCGGCCAACCGAACCGCGAATTCGTTGGCGAATTGGTCAATCGCGTCCCAATCCGTATACACGTAGTTCCGCGATGTATCGGTGTCGCCGCCTCCACGCTTGACGATCATCTTCATCATCCAGCGTTTGATGAAGCCGTACTTCCGGTAGAGAAGTGCTCCGGCAACGATGGATGTTGACATGGGTTCCCAGCCAGTTTGTTCAAGGAACTCGTTCAGACATCGAGTCGCATCGCCTTGTTGTTCCTCGTTGCCCGCAGCGGACAGGCTGACCGAGAAGAACGCGGAAGCCCGCTCGTTCAGGGCTTGGCGGTTGTCCAACACAAACCTGGCGAGCTGGGGAGGATGCTTGCCACCGTGAAGCGGTCCACCAGCGATCACTCCCTCGTACTCACGAAGTGGTCGTTTTGGTAGAGAGCGCGCCAGATCGCACAGTTCGACCGCACAGTCGCTGTGGCGAAGGGCCGATGCGATCCGTTCGGCAATCTCCGCGGTGTGACCGTCATACGTTGTGTAGGCAACGATTAACTTAGGCATCGCAGCGGTCTCCATATCGCGAACAGTCGAAGCATCTGAATTCCTTTCGAGTATGAACGCAGCTCGCATGCCGAACAGAACCGCCGTTGCAAGCTGGCACGCTCGTTGCAGTCAATTTCGTAGCTGAACTCGCCAAGACTTCAGATCCCGAACCTTTGGCGAGTCCGGCTACACAAGGAGCGAGTGATGAAGATTCTGGTCTATGGCGCAGGAAATATCGGTTCGCTCTACGCAGCAAAGCTGAAGGACGCCGGACATGACGCCACCATCCTCGCGAGAGGGACGCGACTGCATGAAATCCGCGAGCACGGAATCCTGCTGCAGGACTTTCACAGCGGGCAAAAGTCCACCACGTGGATCGAAACCGTAGACCGACTCGCACCTGAAGACGCATACGAGTTGGTGTTAGTGATCTTGCCAAGAATCAGCGTCAGCGAAATCTTGCCAATCGTCGCGGCGAACCGGAATACTCCGAGCGTCATGTTTTTTGGGAACAATGCCGGCGGGTCCGAGGAAATGATCGAAGCGCTTGGTCGCGAACGCGTACTGCTGGGCTTTCCGGGCGCGGCCGCTGTGCCCCACGACGAATACATCCGATACATCATCCTCGATCAACGTGAGCAAGCAACGACGATCGGAGAGCTCGATGGTTCCGACTCGAAACGCATCAAGTCAATCGCCACGGCACTACAGTCTGCTGGATTTCCAAGTTCGATTTGCGCGAACATGGATGCATGGCTGAAGACCCACGTTGCCGAGATTAGTCCAACTGCGAACGCCTTGTACATGGCAGGATCTGACATCGACGGGCTAAAGCGCAATCGCAAAGCGCTCGTCTTGATGATTCGAGCTATTCGAGAAGGCCACCGCGTCCTGTCGGCGCTCGGTATTCCCATCACGCCATCGAGCCACAAGATCTTCCGTTGGATTCCTGAATTCCTTTTGGTGGCGATCACACGACGCAAGCTTGACGACAAGGCTTGGAGCATCAAGATCGGTCACGCGGTGGCTGCCCGGGATGAAATGAGAACAATCGCAGACGAGTTTCGAGAACTTGCTCGCAAGTCAGGCATTGCCACGACGGCGATCGATCAACTCAGAACTTACCTAGACGCGAACAAACCATCCGCGGACAACCTGCATCGTTGTCCCACACCGACAGCACGAACCGGAGTTCTTTCGTGACGGAGGTTGCATCGACCGCCTGCAGAAAGGGATCGCCGCTTAGCGCATCGGTGGAAACCATCGACTGCAGTTGATGTCAGAAAACGTTCAATTCTAACGCATACCGATCCTAGAGAGCGTGCGGCTCGCGAGCGTGCGGCGCGCGTGGAGTTGGCGTTGGAGCAACTCTCACGGGTTGAGGAGAAGATGGAACGGCGGAAGAAAGGATCCAGCCAACAGGCCCGCGCCTCGACGACCGATCCCGATGCTCGCAGGATGAAGATGGCCGACGGCGGCTTTCGCGCGGCGTACAACGTGCAGTTCGCGACCAGCACCAAGACGCTGGTCATCGTCGGAACCGACGTGGTTAACGTGGGAAGTGACAACGGACAGCTGGCCCCCATGGCCGATCAACTCGAATCGCGTTATGGAACTCGGCCTGCAGAGCATCTGGCCGATGGCGGCTTTTCGACGCTGGATGACATCGAGATGCTCGAGTCGCCGGGAACGAAAGTGTACGCCCCGTTGAAAGATGAGGATAAGAAACGTTCGATGGGTGAATGCCCTTTCGCCCGGCGCAAGGGGGACAGCGATGAGGTGGCGGCATGGCGAGAACGAATGTGAACGCCGGCCGCACAGACGATTTACCAGCAACGAGCGGCCACGGCGGAGTTCCCCAACGCGGGTTGCCGCAACCGCGGGCTGCTTCAGTTCGTGGTGCGTGGGTTGAAGAAAACCAAAGCGGTGAGCTTGTGGCACGCTTTGGCCCACAACTTCCAACGCACTCTCGCACTCCGTTCAGCGGCCGGTCTAGCCTTGGTGTGATCCACCAAGACAACGCGACCAACTAAGAAACTAACAACCCATAAACATCACAACGGCATGCCTTGAGCCATCCACAACGGCACGCACCTCGCCTGATTCCCGCAAAGATTCACAGCCTCGCAGTGTGTGCCTACTACTACGAAAAAACGCCGTCGAACTGGCTCGACGGCGACGATACCGCGCTCATCACGCGGGAGGACACCGCTGGTTGCTATCCCACAGAACATGGAATTCCCATAACCGATTGCCGACACGTAGACACATACATGGCCAGTGAAGCAGTGGCCTATGGGGCAGAATACTTTCTTACGCGAAAACAGAACATGCAGTGTACACATTAGCGAAGGCCACGGGGGCGTTTGATGAATCGCCAATCGCGGCGATCGACTTTGAAGAACGAATGCTGGAATGGTTACTGACCGTTGCAATTCCTGCGGCCTTCGACCACCGCGAGCTTAGCCTTGAGGAGCAAGCTGCGTTGGTAGACTTTTCTCCATTCCTACTTCGACGATGAAAACAAGAAGGCGGCGAAAATAAGAAGGGGCGGGAGTTGTTTCCAGGCGATCCTCGCCAATAAGACTCCTGACCCACTCCCGACCCCCTTTCATTGCGGCATCATCCCATGGCAACGGCGCACCCATGAATTCGTTGAACGTGTGGCACGTGGTGGGTTTAACATCAATGGCAAGGTCAACGGAATTCGCCTCGGACCGGGACAACATCGGGGTTCGCACCCAAAATACAACGACGCCGTGCTGAAGAAACTAGATGCGTTGCTTGACAATTTCCCGGACACTTCAGATATCGATGCTGCCAGAATGCTACAAGAGTACACTGACCAATTGCGTGCAGGACTGAAACGTGGCACCCATAAACTTCGTTGAGCGCTGAGGGTTTGAGGATGGAATGGAAAGATATAGACAAGGACTATTCAATCGCGGAGGTCGAGCCTGGTGGCTCAGTTGCAGAAGCCATGACGGACTTCTGTATGCATATCAAGGAACGTGTCATTCCACAAAACGAAAACGAGGGCCTCCACTGGGATTGTTTGAGTGTTGAGCTTTGGCCCGATTCCGGACGCATGATTGCTTTCCCATCGTTGACCTCAACCCGTGAGAGAATTGAAAAGGCGGCCTGCCAGGTCATGTTCGGTGATCTGCTAGCTAAGTTCGATGAGCTCGGAAACTTGGGCTTGGAGGACAAGGCTTTCGAGGCCGCAGTACTTCGAGAAATACGCGTGTGGATTGACAAGTTCCTCGATGCGGCCGGAAAGGTAAACCTCACTGGACACATTCGCTTCTTTGAATTCGACGAAGACTCGCCGTTGCACGAAGAACGCTTATGACTCGGGCGATGGACCTCTTCGCCCGCGCGGCCGCCCTTGGGGGTGTCTTTCGTCGGCGCATTGAGCGGATACAAAGGGGGTCGGGAGTCGTTTCCAAGAGGTATTCCCTTGCCTTAATCTCGTCCAGCAGTCTAAGCGAGGAAACGGTCCCGATGTATGGCCTCGACAGGACGCAGAATCTCGAGTTCCTGCGAACACGAGAATTATTGCAGATCAGCGTTGGACTATTTCAGCTGATCCTCGTTCTTGACGATCACGTTTCGATCTCTATCGAATGCGAAGCCGAGTGCCAGCGAGACGGATAAGCATTCCTTTGGCAGCCGGGCTCAACCGAGCACGCGTCATCCTTTCTGCCGCTTGTCGGCACACGGATCGATGCCGTTCACAACCAGGGGGACGGCAATCTGAAGATAGTTCTCAGCGATGGTAGTGTTGTGACGCTCTTTGATAAGAACACTGGCCACGAATCGTATCAGATTAGCACGCCGGAATTCGTAAAAGGTGTCGGGAACGAATGAGTCGTAATACAGGTCATGAGCCAACGGGCCTAAGCAAGTCCGAGGGTGGCGGTGTCGCGAAAAAAAGCAGTCTCCGATGGGCATACGCGACCCTTGTCGTTGCGGCCCTATTGTGTCTTGGCGCATGGATGATCTTTCAGGTTCTTCTCGGGTCGCCTATCAGCCGGAAACCGTCAGCGCTCGGGAGTTGCCGAATGGGCCTGCAGAGCATTGTCATGGCTCTTCAGGCTTACCACGATCACCACGGCTCGCTTCCGCCGGCGACGTTCACGGACGAAACGACCGGGAACGTGCACAGCTGGCGGGTTTTGCTGCTCCCCTATTTGGATCAGCCGGCCGCATTGGAGTCCTACAGATTCGACGAGCCGTGGGATAGTCCGCACAACATTGATATTGCCGAGAAAGTCTCGCTTGTGCTGACCTGTCCGGCAGCACGGAGTAACTCTGCGCCGGGGACGACGAGCTATGTGGCCGTCGTCGGGCCTGGTTCGGCATGGGACGCAGGTTCCGTGCAAGGTGTTCTCCGACCCGCCCAGAATGCACCCATGATTCTGGTCGAGGTGTCCTCGATCCAAGTCGGGTGCTTCGAGCCGCGTGATTTCGACTTGGGACGGCTTCCCAAGAACGCGCAGACCATCGCCGACACCATGATCTCGAGCGACCATCGCGGCAGTGGCGCCAATGTTGCATTTCTGGATGGCGAAGTAACATTCCTGAGTATCGAAACGTCGATTGCAGAGTTCAACGCGCTTGTAGAAGGCAATTGACCCCGCCAACTCCGCCGTGCACCACCGCGATTCGGTCGCGGTCACTCGGAGGAACATTCGGCAAACTCCGGCGTCGGCCAGGAGATGTACGAGCGACTCAGGAAGACTCCGGAGAGTTTCCCGTTTTGCGAATTCAAAACTGAAGTGCAACAGATTGCGTTGCGCTTCAGTTTTGAATCTGCACTGGCTAATTGTCGTCCCAGAAAACAACCTTGGGTTGACCGTTGACTTGTTTGACGAGGATCACGACCAGGGGGATTTCCTCGTCGCTGCCGATGTCGAGGGCGGCCGCGCACAGGACGCCGTCGTCCGGCCAGCTGGCCAGCTTGCTCCACAGGTTGTCGGGGTACCGCGCTTGGAGCTTGGCCCTGTCTGATTTGGAGAAAAAGATGATCGACTCGAGGGTCACCCGCGGAAGACCGCGGGCCCTGATCGGATCTTTGAGAAAAGCTGCGAGCGTTCCCGGTTGACCGGTCTTGCGGATGGCGTCCGGGTCGACGAAGCGCAGTGCAGCTTCGATGTCGCGATCGACGAAGAGCGTCGCAAAAAACTTCAGCGCCAGCGCCTGAGCGGCTCGACTGGCTTCGGTACCTCGAATCGGCCTCGCAAGCGCGGAATATCCGGTGTAGGCGAGCGCCTTGCCCTGTATGCTGGAGACAACGCCCATCAGCAAGACCGTCGCACAGGCGACGGCAAGCCATCGCTTTCGAGCCATCGTTTTCGACCTGTTGCGCATGGCAAGGATCACTCCACAAAGAGGGCAGCCCGGCGAGGGTCAAGGCGAGTTCATGATGTCTGCCGTTGATTGGACCACAAAGCCACCAAGATCACAAAGGTTGGCAACGGGGTGCACTCTGCCGGCACTTCATTTGTCTTCGCGTCCTTTGTGACTTCGTACTTTCTTGGTGTATCTCGGGGACGCCGGTAGCTCCTGGTACACGGTTGGGTTGGTCCGGGGGAACTGGTAGCGAGCGCCAACCTACAATCGATGGCGTGGGTTGCTGCCGATCTGAAAGCTTACCGTTGGACGTATTCGCGACAGCGCGCTTTGCGGCCTTCTTCCGTGCACTCACGTGTGCCGTCTAGACTAATTCCAAACATTGACATCAGGGACGGCACACGGAGTGTGCCTACTACGACGAAAAAACGCCGTCGAGATGGGCTCGACGGCGTTTTCGGTTCAGCGTGATTAAAGCCTTGGCTCAGGCCGAGATGCCCGGGAGTTCCGGGGCCATCGGGTCGGCTTCTGGTTCGGGTTCCGGCTCGAGTGTCGGCTTGTTCGTGTCGTACGTCTGCGGTGCGTCGGCGCTGATGCCACAGTTGCCCGTGGCACAGCCCGGCGAAGCACAGTCGCCGCTGGGGCAGACGGTGACGGGCACCATGCGGCAGACTTCGTAAGGCACTTGTTTGGCCACGCAGCGCCTGACCATCCGCGTGCAGGTCACCGGTTCGCACCGCGGCACGACTTTGCAGACTTTTTGGGTCACCGTGTAGGGAACCTGCTTCTGCACGCAGTAAGGCACGCGGCATGTGCGGGTTTCGCAGACCGTGCGACAGGTCGTCACCGGAATCTGACGGGTCCGCTGTTCGCAGACGTAGTTGCAGGTGCGGTAGGGAACCTTGCGAGTGATCGTCTCGCAGGTCCAGGTGCAGGTTCGCACCGGGATCTTCTGGACGATCTCTTCGGGAACCATGCGGCAAACCCGGACGGGCACCTTCTGGACCACCACTTCGGGGACCATGCGGCAGACTTGAACGGGACATTGCTGGCGGACGACTTGCCGCACCATGCGGGTACACGGGATTTGCCGCGTGACGATGTTCGGGCACCAAACGCGACGGCAGGTGTAGAAGCCAGGGCATTGCACGGCACAGGTCCGCGGGCAACCACAGTTGTCCAACACCACGCGTTGCACGACAGGGCCGGGATTGAAGACTCGCTGTGTGGTCCAGCGGCCGCAGTCGCGCCTGACAGTTCGATACGTGGTCACCGGACGACACACGGTATAGCAGCGTTCCTGGTTGACCGTTTGGACGACGCGGCGCATCACGGTGTGACGGCATTCGCGTTCAAAGGTTTGCACGACGGGCCGCATTACGGTACGTCGGCATTCGCGTTCGATGGTGTTGAACACCGGGCGACGCACGGTGTAACTGCAGTCGCGGTAGTTGGTCTGCCAGACGGGACGGCGGACGGTGTAGCACTCTTCGCGGGTCGTGGTTTCGACGACCGGCCGCTGCACCGTGTACTGCTGCTCGCGGTAGTGGGTTTCACTGACCGTGCGGTAGCAGGTCCGCTGCACGTCTTGTTGAACCGTGTCGTAAACCGTGCGGTTGACGGTGTACTGTTGCGGCTCGCAGACGGTTTGGTAAACGGTGCGATAGCAGGTCTGCCGCTCGACGCGACACGTTGTGTAGCATGCGGTCGGCTGGCAGCACTGTTGCGGACAGCACCGATAGCTGGCCGCGCCGCAGTACCCAGCCTCCGCTGTGCCCGCGGAGACCGCTGCCAAGACGGCAAGGGTCCCGGCAATGAAGTTTCTCATCGTCCTCTCTCCTCGAAGTTGCTTGTCAATGTTGCGTGGGGGGTGTCGTGTGGTGACGAATCCGCCGATGCTTCAAAGTTGGGACGCGACGACTGTCAGCTACTCCGTTGCCTGTCCCAAGAACTGATCTTCGATTATGAGGGGACGCCGAAGCTCGATGCAAAGAGTTCCTCAGCACTTTGTGCAGCAAATCGAAACTTCGTTGGGGTTCTATCGATCAACACTCAAACATAGTTCACAGGGACTGATTAACCTGAGGAAAAACGGTTGATCGGGCAACTCTGGAGTCAGCGAACAGAGCCTGTGCGGTGCAAACGTTCGCAATCCATTTGTCGTAACGAGTTTGCAAGATGTAACGATTATGGCGGCGCCCGGTCTTCCACAGTTGGGGCCAAGCGACTGCGAGAAACTGGGTAGAATACGCGGCTTTCACAGTGCGGTTGCCGAGAGTCAGATCGGTAGAATGTTAGATTGAAACTCAGGCGCAAAACGGCTCCGGTCGGAAGCTGGCCGTCCGGCGCCGTCATTGGGATAGAGCATGTTGAGGCGTCGTTGGATCCAACTCGGACTTGTCGCAATCACCTGGATTGCGTTGGGGCAGGTCGTGTTGTTCGACTTCGTCAGCTATGACGATCCGTGGTATGTCACGGGCAATCCGCATGTGAAAAGTGGATTGCAACTCGAGCAAATCACGTGGGCTTTGACGACCGACCTGACCGGCAACTGGGCTCCGCTCACGTGGTGGTCACTGATGCTCGATGCCGAGATATTCGGCATCGACGCGCGCGGCTTTCACTTGACGAATCTCATTCTGCACACGTTCAACGCGCTGCTGTTGTACGCGGCACTGCGGGCGCTGACGAAGCAAGACGGGCCGAGTGCGTTCGCGGCCGCGCTGTTTGCCGTCCACCCGCTCAATGTCGAAGCGGTGGCCTGGGTGTCGGAGCGGAAGGAACTTCTGGCTGCCTGCTTCGGACTGATGGCCATTTGGACTTACGCCCGATTTGTGACGACCCGGCGTGTGCGCTGGTACGTATTGACCTGTCTGGCGTTTGTGTGCAGCCTGTCGTCGAAACAGATGTGGGTCACGCTGCCGTGTGTGTTGCTGCTGCTGGACTTCTGGCCGCTGGGGCGTTTGCAGGGCGCGCCGGCGGATGCCGCACCCTCCGAAGATCCGCCGTCAAACGGCGGAGAAGCCGAACAAACATCGACAAACGGCAACGGGGCGGCAGAACGCGCAACTGTGTGGCGGCTGGTCGGCGAGAAGATTCCACTGTTCCTGCTGACGGTGTTGTTTTGCGTGGCGATATTCGCGTTTCAAAGGGGCCAGGGGAGCGTGCAGTCGCTTGCGCAGCTTTCGTTGGAAGCACGGTTGGTCAACGCTGTCACGGTCTATGCCATCTACATTCGGAAGATGTTCTGGCCGATGGATTTGGCATTCTTCTATCCGCATCCCGGCGCGACGATTTCACATTGGCACGCTGCCCTGGCGGGCGCGATTCTGTTGGCGATCTCGGCTGGGGTGATTCTACTAAGGCGGCGTGGGCCGTTTCTGATCGTCGGTTGGCTGTGGTATCTGGGAACGCTGGTCCCGGTGATTGGTCTCATCCAGGTGGGCCGCCAGCAAATGGCCGATCGCTACACCTACTTCCCGCTGATCGGCCTGTTCATCGCCTTGACCTGGGGGACCTGCGCGGTGGTTCCCCAGCATCGCTTTAGAAGAATAATTCTAGCCGCATTGGGCGCGTGTGTGTTGTTACCGGCGATGGTCCTGACACAGCGGCAGGCAAGTCATTGGAGCGAGTCCACTCGGCTGTTCAGCCACGCCCTGGAAGTCACCGAAGACAACGCCTTCGCGCATACAAACTTGGGTGGGGCGCTTCAGAAAGAGGGGCGGTTGACAGAGAGCATCGCCCAACACGAAGCGGCCATCGAAATCGATCCGACCGAGGCGATGTACCACTACAACCTGGCCTTCACCCTGGTTTCGCTGGAACGCTTCGACGAGGCGATCGAACGTTTCCAGAAAGCGGTCGAATTCCTACCAGAGTCGCCGCTGCCTTATTTTCAGTTGGGCAGCCTGTACTACCGCCGCGGCGATGCCACAGCGGCCGCCGGCTATCTGCGACAGGCCTTGGAGCGCGATCCGGAGTTCGCCGAAGCGCATCACAGATTGGGTCGACTGCTGCAGCGACAAGGCGACGCAGAGCGCGCCCAATACCATTTAGGGCAGGCCATGCAGCTTCGGCCCGACTTGTTTCCGAACGAGCGCGACGCGTCGCCCTAGTGCCCTGTCAGGGCAATCCCCGGGGGATTCGTGCTTCCGTCACGCTCCTTTGCCGTCTTGACGCAACACGAAGCGATCTCGTTTCTACGCCGCCGGAACCCGCAACGCTCAGTCGGACGCGCCCTCGCGTCACCGGCATCAGACGGCGCTGTTCACTGTGCCGCCCTACCCTGCCAAAACGGCGATGAGGTATGCTACGCCTGATTGGTCTGCTCGCGTGGCGGGTCGGCATGCGCAATTCCGTTTGATCGAGAAACGTATCATGACTGCAGATGCCCCAGCGATGGAGTCTGTCGACGAGACTGGTTCACAGGGTCCCAGCCCGAAGCTGCCGTTGGTTCGTCTGGCGGCGGCCGGTCTGGTAACAGTCGTCTTGCTGCCCTATGCCTGGGGCTTCACGCTGATCACGACGATGATGGTCAATTTCAGTGAGATTCCCAACCTGGCTTACCTGGGCCAGCTGGCGGGCGGTGTTGGGGCAGTCATCGCGCTGAATTTCCATCTCGCGAAACAATTCTCAGGCAAAGCGACGAAGCTGACCGCGGCGCTGCTGTTGGTGTTCTGGTTGATTGTGAATGGCACGATCGTTTTCCTCTCGTCAGGGCCGCACATGGCGGTGACGACGGCACTGGCCGGTTACCTGCCCGGCACGCTGTGGCTGCTCTGGCTGTCTTGGATGTTCTACGCCAAGCTGCGGTGGAGGACCCGCATCGGCGTGTTGTGCCTGTTGCTGGTGGGCGTGGCGTCGTTCGTCGGCATGTTCCGGATTCGCGATTTGACCGGCGACAACCGGGTGAACTTCGCGTTCGTCTGGGAAAAGCAGCAGGCGGCCTTTGAACAACTTCCCGATGCCGCCCCGACTGAGGTGTCCGCTGATGCCCCTGCAGTGGAACGGGGCCCCCATGACTCACCACAGTATTTGGGACCAGATCGCAATGGCGTTCTTCAGGGTGTTCGGCTCGTCCCCGATTGGGAAACACAACCGCCACGCGAACTCTGGCGGATCGCCGTGGGAGCCGGCTGGAGTTCCTTTGCCACCATCGGTCACCTGGCGATTACGCAAGAGCAGCGCGGCAGCCTGGAAAGCACCGTTTGTTACGATCTGGTCGACGGCCACATTGTGTGGGCACACGGCGAAGAGTTGATCTTCGACAATACGCTGGGCGGCCCGGGACCGCGTGCGACCCCCACCATCGACTCGGGACAGGTCTTCAGCGTGGGTGCCACCGGAATCCTCAATTGCCTCGATCTGGCCAGCGGTGCGCAAGTCTGGTCGGTCGACGTCCTCAACGACAACGATCCCGGAGCAGAGAATCTATCGCACGGCGTTTGTGCTTCGCCGTTGGTGGTGGGCGACGTCGTGGTCGTCTGCCCGCCGGGCGGCAACAAAGTTTCGCTGGCAGCCTACGATCGCCACAGCGGCCAGCGGCGGTGGCAGGCGGGCGAACAGCGGGCCAGTTATGGCTCGCCCATGCTGGTCGGGTTCGACGGCTCCCAACAGATTCTAACGGTTACCTCAGAGGGCATCGTCGGGCATGCAGCAGACACGGGTGCGATACTCTGGGACTTCGCCTGGACGAATGGCAGCGGGGTTAATTCTTCGCAACCGATTCCGCGCTGCGGCGCGCCCCGACAGGTCTTTTTCTCGACCGGTTACGGGACGGGGTGTGTGCTGTTGAATCTCGAACCTTCGGGAGGTAAATGGTCGCCGAGCGAAGTCTGGAGTGCCCGCGCGATGAAAACGAAGTTTACGACTCCGGTTTTGCTCGATGGTCACATTTACGGATTGGACGACGGGATTCTGCAGTGCATCGACGTCGAGACCGGGCGGAAGAAATGGAAGCGGGGACGCTACGGGCATGGTCAGATCTTGCTCGTCGAAGACTTGCTGATCGTCCAGACCGAACCGGGCGAGTTAGTGCTGGTGCGACCGAACCCAGAAAAGCTCGTGGAGTTGGGCACAATCGCGGCGCTTAGCGACAAGACCTGGAATCCGCCGGTGCTTGCGGGAAACTACCTACTCGTGCGAAACGACCGCGAGGCGATCTGTTTCGAGGTTGCGCTCGAGTCGCTGCAAGAGCCTCAAAGCGTTGCGCTGGGTGGCGAATCGAATCGCGATGAGCGACCGATTCGGAGCAAGTGAATCGCAATTGTCAATAGATGAAAGGCCGTTTCGAAAAACTCGACGATTCATGCGACCTGCACCTTGCTCTCTTGGCCGCACTGGGACAAAATAGCCGCGCGGAGTTAGCACTCTTCATCAAAAATTCCATGATCCTTCAATATATGCGAGGCATCGTCATGCAGATCTTCACCCGTCAAGTGAACGAAGGCTTGGTCATTGGCGAAGGTATTCACGTGACGGTTCTGGATATTCACGACGATCACGTGCGGCTCGGCATTTCTTCTCCAAACGAGTTCCCGTCCTATTGGGAACAGACGCTGTATCTGGATGAGGAAGAGCACGGCGCCGGCAGCGTCCGCGAGCTGCAAGTTCACTGACGAACGAGTTCACTGACGAAAACAGTGCAGCTCCGGTCGCCATCGAAAGTCCAGCGACGGTCCCCGCAGAAAGTCTGTGGCCCGGGGAGTGCTGGTTCGACCGCTCCCGATCTATCGCGCGGCGTTGAAGCGTCTTAATCGGCGGAAGCGGAAGTCACCATTTCGCGAAACGCATCGTATACATCGGCCACTGCTTGCTCAGGCCCGGTGAGTTTGACATACAGGTCCTGTGGCGGACGGCGAAAGGCGGCTCCCAGCAGGCGCCAATTTGCGTGTTGGCCAGGCCTGCCGCTGACTGCAGCGCTGAACGTGCCTCGCATGTCGACCCATGTAGTCTTTGAGCCGGCGACGAACAGGCTTTCCTTGTTGGCTGCCGCGCCGCCGAACTGGGCGACCCAACGTTGCAAGTTCTGATCGATGCCGCCGCCGACCGACGAGAACGTCACTTCCAGTTCGTCGCTCACTTCGGGAACACCAAAGGCAGCCTGCAGAATACTGGCGCGCATGCCCGTCAGTTTTGTTTCGCTCCACTTCTCGGGAATAGTGAACGCGATACCGTCAAAGTCTCGTTGGCTGTTTTGTTCATCGTCGCCGGCCTTGTCGCTTGTGCCGGACTCGGCGGCGACGGGAATCGGCGGATCGGTGGGGACTGGTCCCAGCCGGTCACCGCAACCCGCGGCAACCGCGACGGACCACGCGCACAGAACCTGTAATCGTCGAGTGTTTCGCATGAGCGGCGCATTCCAGAATTGGGAACAGGAACGACGCCCAACTTAGCGAATGCATCACTCTGGCTCAATCGAGCGCAGGTTTGCCTGGAAACGGCCGTGTGCCGCTGCGAACGCGGTTCGGCGCTGGCATCGCCGCGAACCCGAACCAGTCAGTGCGATCTCGCAACCGCTTTTAGACGGTCTCGCTGGGGGCAACCGAAAGCAGGTTGCCGTCGCAGGGTGAATAGTCGTCGCAGATCTGCATGACCTCATCACGGACTGAGAAGTAAGCGTTGATGATCCGTGCGTCCCACTGCTGCCCGGCGCCGCGACGGAAGATTTCTTCGATTTGCTCGACTTCCATTCCGGGCCGGTATGGCCGATCGCTGCCCATGGCGTCGTAGGCGTCGGCGACAGCCAGAATGCGGGCCATCAACGGGATTTCTTCGCCAGACAGGCCGTCGGGATATCCCTTGCCGTTGTAGTTCTCGTGGTGGTTGCGAACGCCCGGCAAGATCTTGTGCAGATTTTTGAGTCCCTGCAGAATCGAGTATCCGATCATGGGGTGCTCTTGGATCTTCTTGAACTCCTCGAGCGATAGCTTGCCCGGCTTCCGCAAGATGCGATCGTCGACCCCGATCTTGCCGATGTCGTGCAGCAGCCCGGCCAGATAGATGTCGTGCAGATCCTCTTCGGGCAGGCTCAATTCGGCTCCCAATCGCCGGGCGACCAACGCCACCCGTTCGCTATGACCGCGGGTGTAGGGATCTTTGGCATCGAGCGTTGAGACCAGCGAGCGCACGAAGCTCAGCATCAGTTCGTGATGCTGCTGATACAGATGAATGTTGCGAATGTGAGTGCCCAGAATCGTCGCGACCGAGTTCAGCAGGCTGGCTTCTACCGTGCCGTAGTGCTTGTCGCCCTCCAGGTTGCAGCTCAAGATCCACCCGGAGCGATGGGCGCCCTCGGCAATGGGGACGATCAGCAGATTCTGCAAACCGGGGAAGTCGGCACCCATCAGTGTGCCTTCGATGTGGTTTTTGACCAAGGGCCGCGACCAGACGTGATCCTCGAATCGGGCCAGTAGGCGCGCCATGCCCAGCTCGTCAAATGGCAGTTCACCGCGGACCAAGAAACTCGATCGCCCCTGCTTCCCTTCCAGCCAAATGACCAACCCCCCAGAGGCGATCAGCGGATGCAGACGGTTCAGGCACAAATCGGCCAAATCGACCGGACTTCTGGAAATCTGCAAGTTCCGAGTCAGGCTGTGCAGCAGGCTGATCTCTTCGTAGGTTTGTTCGATCTCATCGCTGGTCTGCTGAATCTCCATTTGGAGTTCGGCATTGCGGCTTTCGCCTTGTGTGCGCGCCACCGCCAACTCCAGCAACTTCCGCAGGTGCTTGGCCGGCAGGGCTTCCAATTGCGCGACCCATGTTTGCAGTTCGTTCTGCGACCAGTTCTCTTCGGCAGCGGCCAGAACCAGTTCCGGCGGCAACGGATCTGCATGTTGCGGAAGGTACCCCACGCACACAGCCTCGCGCTGGTCGCAGGGCAGTTCCACCATGTAATACAACAGGCCCGAGTCGGTCTCGACGACGTCGATTCCTCGGAATCCGGACAGCCGTTGTTGGATCGAGGCCGGCAAGCACTCCAGGAAGTCGCTATGTGATTTGGCCAGCACGGCGCAGGTCGCCTTGTCGACGCACAACATCGGCAGACCCGACAGATCGGCGTATCTGTGCATCCAGGCGACCGAGTCGTCATCGGGATCATTTTGCGCGGCGCCGCCGCCGCCCGACACAGCCGGCAGCTGCGATTCGGGAGTCAAGAATTCGGTCTGATCGAAAACGACCTGTGCGGTCATTTGTGCTTCCTCTCCAAGGAATTGGGGCAGATCAACCGTAGGTCACGGCTGCCACACCGGCAAACTGCGGCAAGCTAATGGAGGGGAATTGACCACCGAATTAGGGAAAACTCCCCTGTCGCCTCGGGTCACGCAGAAACCACCGGTCGTTTGCGTCGTACCGGTTGAGCCGACGCGCAACAGCGATGTGCCGGCTGCGGCAGCGTGCCGCGATGTGGAATCAGCCACTCAAGGCAGGCTGCTTAAGGAGAGCCGGTCTAGTCCTGCTTGCCACGTTCGCGGGCCCGCTCGCTGGCTCGTTTAAGCTGGCGCCTCTCCGCGTCTGTCAGAGAGTCGATGCCGTCGGTGTGGACTTTTTCGAGCAGCTCGTCGAGTTTCTGCTCGTCTTCGGAGTCGCGGAGCTGGATGCGTCGCTCACGCTCTTCCCTGCGCTTCTGCAGCCAACGCTTCATTGGGCCCGGGCGCCTTGGTCCGGCTGATTCGTCCGCCCGTTCGAGACTGGTGTAGCCTTGGGAGAAGTCGTATCCCATGAACGAGTCGTCGTACGAATCGCCCGTGTGCATCTGGAACATTTCCTGGAAGTTCATCGCCATCACCGCGGCGCCTATAAACACCAACCAGGCGCTATCGATGATCAGTCCGGCGAACATGCCCAGCAGTGCAACTCCGAACCCGACTTTCAAATAGATGCCGTTGCCGACTTCGCCCCCCAGCCGGGTCGCCAGCAATGTTTGCAGCAGTCGGCCGCCGTCCAGGGGATAGACCGGAATCAGGTTGACCAGCGTCAATATCCAGTTCGCACAGAAGGTCAGCACCAGAATCGAGCCCAGCGGATTCGCCGCCAGCTCAACGCGCGGCAGCTCCAATGGATTGATAGCAGCCGCCCAATGGCCCGAATTCCAAGTCGCAGGCAGCATGATCAGGCACAGTGCGATGTTGACCATGGGGCCGGCGGCGGTCGTCAAGATTTGCGACCGAAGCGTATCGGCGGGCTGCACAAACGCCAGGCCGCCCAAGGGCCAGATCAGAATCTCACGGCCGGCCCCGCCCGTTGCCCGGGCAGCCAGTACGTGCCCGAATTCGTGGGCCACGACGCTCAGCATCAGCACGACGCCGAACGTCATTCCCAGCGAGAAGTTTCTGAGCTGGAGGCAGATTACCAGAAACAGCAGCGGGAAATAGACGCTCAGACGAACCCGCGTTGCGAACCAGGTTCCGCAGGGAAACGACCAGAACAGGGGGCTGTCTCGATTGTTCATCGATTCCTGGCCGGGTGTCGTAAGTCGTTTGCCACGTGTTGAGATCCGCGGTCCGGCCGCGGTCATTCAGCTCGGTCTGAACCAGTCTATCACGCGATTTCGGACGTCGCAATTCGTGTTGAAACATGGGGTGCCCAATGCCCTGCGGACCGGAAAATCCGATGGCTGTCGTCTGTGAAAACTGCCATCTGCGAGTTAGAATCACGTCGCTTTCGCCCCGAACGGATTCTTCCCAAAGGCTGGTGTCGTGAACATACTTCTCGCCGTCGACGCGTCTGACGCCTCAAAAAAGGCCGTTGCATTTGTGGGCCGCACCTTGGCCAGTTGCACCGGCGACCATTCGGTGACGCTGTTTCACGTCGTCGAGTCGCTGCCCGACTACCTGCTTGTCCGCAGCGCCGAGACCTCTGACGGCAACGTATTTCGCCAGGTGGCCGACGAGCTCAACGCCAGCAATCGGGTGGACGGAGAACGCCTTCTCGAACAGACGCAAGGTATTTTGACCAGCGCGGGTGTGGCCAATTCGGCCGTGTGCACCAAGTTGGCGGTCAGGGACGGCCTGCCAGAGGCCAAGAAAGTGGTCGCCGCCTTGGCCATCATTGAAGAGATGCGTGGCGATTATAACGTGGTCTGCGTTGGACGGCGGGGCACGTCGGCGACGGCCGGCAGCTTTCCTGGAAGCGTCGCCGAAAAGGTGCTCCGAGAAGCCCACGGAAAGACCGTTTGGGTCGTCGATTGAAACGCCTGCCAGGAGTTGAGTCATCGCAGCGAATCCGGACAACCTCTCAGAAGAGAAGTCCGAAGGCGACGTGAATCTGTCGCAGGCCCGCTCCGATTGGCAGGCCGACCACCTGGACCAGCCGACGAAAGACCTGCTGGCCTTAGATGCCCGCTACTTCCTGCAGCAGTCGCTCTCGACGCCCTGCCTCAATGCCTTGCAGGCATCGAACGGACTCTTGCTAACGGATCAGCAGGGTCGGCCGATCATGGACTTTCACGGCAACAGCGTGCATCAGGTCGGTTTCGGCCACCCCGCGGTTGTCGCCGCGATCAAAGATCAGCTCGATGGGCTGTCATTCTGCACGCGGCGCTACACCAACGAAGTCGCGGTACAGTTTGCCGCCAAGTTGGTTGAAATCGCTCCGGCGCCGCTGGACAAGGTCTTGCTGGCTCCCGGCGGAACCGGTGCGATTGGTATGGCACTCAAGTTGGCGCGGTTGGTGACCGGTCGCCACAAGACAATCTCGATGTGGGATTCGTTTCACGGAGCCTCGCTCGATGCCATCTCGATTGGTGGTGAGGCGGTGTTTCGAAGCGGCATCGGCCCGTTGTTGCCAGGGGCCGAACACGTGCCTCCCCCGGACGAATACCGCTGTATGTGGGATTGCGGGAGCCGCGGCGGCTGCGACTTGAAGTGCGCGAACTACGTGGAATACGTGTTGGAGAAGGAGCGAGACGTAGCGGCGGTCATCGCCGAGCCGATCCGCAGCACCCCCTACATTCCTCATCCCGAGTACTGGAAGACCATCCGCCGTGCGTGTGACCGTCACGGGGCGTTTTTGATTTTCGATGAAATCTGCCAAGGGCTGGGGCGAACCGGCAGCATGTTCGCCTGCGAGCAGTTTGGAGTCGTCCCCGACATCCTCGTGCTGGGCAAGGGTCTGGGCGGCGGCATTTTGCCGTTGGCTGCCATGCTCACGCGTGCCGAGTACGACGTAGCCGCCGACCGCGCTTTGGGCCATTACACGCACGAGAAAAACCCCGTGCTTTGTGCCGCAGGACTTGCCACGATCGAGACCATTCAGCGCGAGGGCTTGGTCGAGAACGCGCAGAAAGTCGGGGCTCACGCCTTGGATCGCCTGCGGGAACTGATGGACAGGCACTCCATCATCGGCGACGTGCGGGGCGTCGGATTACTGCTGGGAATCGAACTCGTCTGCGATCGAGCGACGCGAGACCGCGCCTCGGAACAGGCCGAACAAGTCATGTATGCGGCACTGAGCCGGGGGCTGAGCTTCAAGCTGACGATGGGCAACATCATCACGCTGTCTCCGCCGCTGACGATCACATGCGATGAAATGGATCAGGCCATTGAGATTCTCGACGAATGCCTGACCGAAGTTTCCCGCTAACAAACGAGGAACGACCCACCATGCGCATCAAGTCAGCCGCCGACGTCCTCTCACGTCGTGACTTTCTGCAGTTCGCCGGCGCTGCGGTTGCCGGGGTCGGACTTTTGGGTTCCCACCGATCTGCCTTCGGGCAGGCGGCGCTGGCCGATATCGAAATCCGCTTTGGAGCAGCGGATGAAGTCCCACCGGCCGATGCGGGTATCGATCGCGGACGGCTGGACGATCTGACGGAGTTGTTCCAGAAGCAGATTCGTGACGGCATTCACCCAGGCGCCCAGCTGACGGTCATCAAGGGAGACCAGGTCGTCTTCGACCGCTGGGGTGGAATCGCCATCAAGCCGACGACACAGATGCGGCACGACACCAAGATGCTCCTGTTCTCCTCCACCAAGCCCTTGGGCGCTGTTTGTACGATGATGCTCGTCGAACAGGGCGACTTGGAATTGGACTCACCCGTGGCCGGTTACTGGCCGGCTTTTGCGCGGAACGATCCGCAGAAGGAGCAGGTCACAGTGCGGCACGTGTTGGGACACCAGGGGGGATTCCCGACCGGCCCGCCCGGTTTCGCCTATGAACATTTCAATGACCCCGCTGCCGCCATGCGTGCGATGGAACGGGTCGAGCTGAAGACCGATCCGGGCTCGAAGTTCGAATACCATCCTTTGAACTACGGTTGGGTGCTTGGTGAACTGATCCGCCGCACCTCGGGAATGCCCGTCGATCGTTTCATGCGCGAGCGGCTGTTCGAACCGCTGGGCTGCCTCAATTCCAGTCTGGGTGTGCCCGCCGACGAATTGGACGAAGTCTCCTTCATGTATCGGGTCACCGATCGAGAGCATCCGATCGAGATTTGGAACTCGCCATCGGTGCGTCAGGCGAGTTGCTGCGCCGCCTGCGGCCACATGCCGGCCAGCGATCTCGCAAAGTTCTATCGCATGCTCGCCCGGGGTGGATTGACCGAACGGGGTGATCGGCTGCTGAGCGAGGCGACCGTGCGACTCATGACGACCCGTGGTACCGTCGAAAAGACCGGCGAAAAGAGTTCCTACGGCTTGGGATTCGCCATCGGACGCACGGCAGGCGGTGACACGGTCGGTGGGTCGAACTTTGGACACGGTGGGTCGGCCAGCAGCTTTGGTTGGTGCGAACGCGAGCTGGATCTCGTCGCCGCATTCATCACCAACGGTCATCAGGAAGGCGTGGCGCACCGAAGCCGGATGGCCGCCATTTCCGATAGCGTGCGGGCGCTGGTTGGCTGATAGTCCGAAAACCCTCCGATGGGCGGCGTTTCCCTGGTATTGTGGCGCCGGTTCTGCCCACAACCGGGTTTTCGGCTCAGCGTTCGTCGATGGCGTTGACCGTCGAGAGCAGCGTCGCGTCTCGCCAGAAACGCCGCAGCCGCCGGATGAGCCAGAGGAACTTATCGAGATCGACCGGCTTGGTCAGGTAGGCATCGACGGCCAGTTCTTCGCACCGCAGTCGGTCGGTCTCGTCAGTCGAGGCGGTCATAACGACAAGTGGAATCTGCCGCATGTCGCCGTCCGATTTGATCTCGACGAGTAACTCCCGTCCATCCAGACCAGGGAGACTCAGATCGAGCAGAATAAGGTCGGGCCTGGGGGCGTGGGCGAACCGGCCTGTGCGGTAGAGGAATTCGAGCGCGTCGTTCCCATCCCTGAGCCACGTCATTCGATGGTCGATCTCCCCTTTTTTCAGGGCACCCATCGTGACGCGCGCGAAAGTAAGGCTGTCCTCCACCATGAGGACTTCCAGCTGTCGTGCGTCGCAGCTCATCTTCACGGCATGCTCCCCCCGGAAAGGAACGGATGCCCCGCTGCCGTTCATCCACATTGACCGGCGCGGCGTTTCATTCTGAGATTCCGAAATCTGGTTGTCTATAGGGATCGTCCCCAATCCGTCGTTTTTGGGGCTATTTGATGAACCGCAACAACGCCTGATACCCGCCGTCGGCGGGTCTGCCTGGAAGATGCGTAAGTTCTTGTTCCATTTGCACTTTCGGACGCGACGTCAGCAGCTGGTGCACAACCTGTTGATTCTCTTCCGGTTCAATGCTGCATGTGGAATACAACACGCGGCCGCCCGGTCGGGTTCGGTCACACGCGTCGCGCAACAGCCGAAGCTGCAGCTGTGGGAGTTCCCGCAGGTCTTCGGGCTTGATGCGCCAGCGAGCTTCCGGCCGTTTGCCGAGCACCCCCGTGTTCGAGCAGGGGACATCGACAAGCACCGCATCGAAAGGCCCCTCGGGCAGGTCGGCCCCGTCGCGACCGACTTGCCGGGTTTCGACGATACCGATTCCCAACCGCCGGCAATTCTGTTCGACAAGCTCCAATCGATCGGGACGGATGTCGGTGGCGACGATCGTTCCGTCATCGCGCATGCGTTCGGCCAGGTGCGTGGTTTTGGTCCCTGGGGCGGCGCACATGTCGAGAATGCGCTCGCCCGGTTGTGGCGCCAACAGGTCGGCGGCGTGCATCGCCGAGGAATCCTGCACTGCGAACCAGCCCTCCCGATAGCCCGGCAGCGTGTCGACGCGCACGGTTCCTGCCAGCCGCACCGCCTCCGGCAGGACGCCGGCCGACGCGATGACCCCAGCGCCGCCCAGTGCTTCCAACAGCTGCTCCCGCGAGGATCGCAACATGTTGACGCGCAGCGATACGGCTCCGCGGGTGTTGTACCAGAAGCACGTTCGCAACAGTTCGTCGGCCGTGCATTGGCGTTGCCAGCGCTCGATCAACCATTCGGGAAAGCTGAAAGCACACACCACATATTCCTGCAAATTGTCATCCGGATCGCCGAAGCAGGGCCGCGACAGCCGGCGGTAGCACCCCTCGTTCAGCGGAACGGCATCGGCCGCGGGCAAGTTCGTCAACTGGTCCGTCAACTCGCGGGCCACCGAACGCAAGACGCCGTTGAGGAACCCGCGCCAATTCGGCTGACCCAGCCGCCCGGCGACGTTGACCGTTTCATTGACAGCCGCGTGGGATGGGACGGATCCCAGCAATACCAATTGATACGCACCGATCTGCAGCAGCGTCCAGAGCGCCCCTTCTACCCGATGCCGGGGGCGATCGATCTGATGTTGCAACAGCGTATTGAGCGTTGCGCGGCGGCGGACGACCCCGTGTGCGATCTCACTTGCCAATGCCCGCTCATCGGCGGCGAGACCGGCGCGCTGGGCGTGCGACTCGAGCAGCGGCGCAATCAGTCGGCCGGAAGTTTTGTATTCGCTAAGGACCGAGAACGCCAGTTCGCGCGAGTTAGCCGGCGATTCAAGCCTGGTTGGACCGCCCTTTTTGCCCGGTCCGCGGCGGCCCTTCGTCATTGCGAGCCGCCGCAAAGCTGTTGCAGATCATCGAAGTACGCGGGGTACGTCTTGGCCGTGCATTCAGGATCGGCGATCCGAAGTCCGTTTTGCTTGAGTCCCACCAGCGCAAAGCTCATCGCCATGCGATGGTCGTCGTACGTCTCAATCGTTGCGGGCACGATCGGGCATGGATGAATCTCCAGACCGTCGTCGAAGACGTCGACCCGCTGCCCGAGCCTGCGCAACTCCGTTGCCACCGCTTCAATCCGGTCGGTCTCTTTGTGTCGGATGTGGCCGACGTTGCGAATCCGGGAAGGCCCATCGGCGAACACAGCCACCGCGGCCAACGTTTGGGCCGTGTCGCTAATGGCATTCATGTCGACGTCGATGCCGGTAAGCTGGCCGCCGGTGACGGTAATCCCCTGGTCGGTCGTGCGGACACCGCAGCCCATTTGCCGCAATGCATCGACAAAGTGCACGTCGCCTTGCAGCGAGTTTTCGGACAGACCCAGCACCGTGACTTCGCCACCGGTGATGGCGGCGACGGCGAAGAAGTAGCTGGCGGCCGAGGCGTCCGGTTCGATGGCATACGTCGTGCCGTGATACGCCTGCGGTTCGACGCGATAGACGCCGGTGTGGCTGCAATCGACCGCGACTCCAAATTGGGACATCACCGAGAGCGTCATTTCGACATACGGCTTGGAGACCAATTCACCGTCGACGGCCACCTCGAGTGTCGCTTTCGCCGCAGGGGCGGCCATCAGTAATCCGCTCAAATACTGGCTGGAAATGTTTCCGCGGACCGTCGTCCGGCCGCCGGCCAATCCTTGGGCGTTGACGAGCACCGGCGGGCAGTCGTTCTCGGCCTCACAGGCCACGTCGCATCCGAGTGCGTTGATGGCCGAAACCAGCGACCCGATCGGCCGTTCGCGCATGCGGTCGTTGCCGTCGAGTCGGAACGTGCCTGTGCCCACCGCGCACAGTGCAGTCAAAAACCGAATGCTCGTCCCGCTGTTTTCCAGCCACAAGTCGGCCGATGCGGCCGGCGGGCTCCCGCTGCATCCGGCCACCTCGGCGACACACGTGGCTGGATCGTGTTTTACGTCAATTCCCAGCCGGGCGAGGCTGTTGACCATCACCCGCGTATCGTCGCTATCGAGCACACCCGTGAGCTTGGAGTGTCCCTCAGCCAGGGAAGCCACGAGCAGCGCGCGATTCGTCAGGCTCTTGGAGCCTGGTGGGCGGATCGAGCCTGTCACTGGTGAAGTCACCGGGCTTATCAGAAGCGGATCTGGCATGACGCTACATAGGAAGTTGAGAAACAGTCGCAGGCTCGTTGTCGGCCTGAACCTTCGCAGGAATTCATCCGGCGGATCCGGATCGCTTGTTGATTGATGTTGGGGGAGATGATTTGCGAGCAGGCTGGAAATCGTCTCTCAAGCATATCTACTCAGACGAAAAACGAAAGTTCGGTGCGTCCGTCACAACACGGCTAGGACCAGGAATCTCTCGCCATTTCACTTAAACAGCCCAAGATGCCAGCCCATCCTGACCGAATTTGTTAACCAGACAGTTGTGAGACCGCGGAGTTCGCACTCCTTCACGCGCACTAACCCGCACGACCCGAACAGCAGCCGTCGTTAGGAGTCCTGAATGAACCACCGTCTGGTGCTGTTGGCGATCGTAACGGGACTGTTCGCGGCTGCTTGGTCAACGGACCGTGGCCTCACTCCAACTGGAAATTCGTTGGCATCGAGTCGGCTGTGCAGGACGCCGATCGCCTCGGTGATTGCGGCCAACGACTTGACTGGCAAACTTGGGCAGACATTTGATTCGGGGCGATCCTTGGGCTGGTCGCAACGGGTCGGACGTGACACACCTCGCCGGGACACGGGCTTCTCCCTGAGTGAGGTGTGGCCGAGTCGGTCTGACGAATTGCCAGACTACTGGAGATTCGGCTGCGGGCGATTCGAGGACGGGGCAACCCTCGGATCGTCCGTAGCAGTGGGCTCATGGCAAGCCGGCGGGACGACTGTGTCAGAGTCGACCTCAGGCTTCCGATTCCAGGCGAACGACGGTCGCTCGCTCGACATCGACAGGCGTCGTCATCGCAGCGACCGCGTCGAGTGGAACGCCCGGCAAATTCCCCTCCCTTGGGGCATCGTGCCCGGCGTGTACGCCGTACTAGAGCCGGACGGCGGCATGTGCCGAGTGGTCTTCACCAGGCGCGGATTGCGGAACCGAAGACGCTACGCGGGCACGCCATCCGGTTACTACTTGCACACCGACGCGGAGGGCACTTGGCACTTCTTCCAGGTGCAGGCCGACTCGACCACAAGAATGCGGCTCGCGCTGGGGCGGCCGCGGTTGATGTCGAAAATGTACCGGCAGGCGGGACAGCGTCTGCTCGGTCCACTGGTCGCGTTGCCGGTGGCAGAAGCGCTACGCCGCGCCGGAGCATTCGAGCCCACCGCTGAGAGCCGGTGGCTCGACCTGATGGCTCAGGAGATCGGGCACGCCATGCAGCAAATCGAGCAATCGTCGCGATACGCCATCCGATCGACTTATCGGTTCTGAGACTCAGCGCGGTTGCGGCGCCGCCGGTAGAACCTGTGTGGGCAGTGCGGAACTGGAAGCGGGCCTCGCAACCGTACGATTGCCGCCGGCGGACAACGGCACGATGTAGAAGGGCATGCCGTTGATTTCGCCACCCTTCACGGCTCCACGCGGCAAGCTCTCTTCGGCATTGGTGGTAGCGGGCTGCGCCTCGTAGAGTCCTTGCAGCGGCACAATCTGGCCACGCTGCTGCAGCTCGGCCACCTGCTTCTCGAGTTCCTCGACTCGCTCCTGCAGCCTTGTGATTTGAGCGGCCAGGTCGTCAGCGGCCGCCCCGCCCTGCTCGTCCGCGGTGGACACCATCGAAGCGGCGAACAGGAAAGCAGTCACGATTGCCGCCATCCCGAGCATGCGTGCCACGTTCATCGTTATTCTCCTGGAGTACGTAGCCCTAAGACGGCCAACCCGGCAAACAAGCAGACCGGTCGATGCCGCAGCGCGCGTACTTTAGAACGATGTGCATCGTGCGGCTACAGCAGTTTGTTGCCGCGGTTTGGCCCCGCGGTGCGATGCGATCACACCCGCGCTGTGTCGGGGTCTCCCGCGTTTTATCGCGGTCTCCTGCCCGCGACACTCAGTACGACCGCACGTCTCATGAGGCGCCGGATTTGAGACCTGCGGTCAGGCGGGCGACACGGTCAGGAGACCGTGCCACAACCACAAACCGGCAGAGGACGCAAAGGACCGCAGAGAAAGGTGTCGGGACTCGCCGGGTGATTGGCCAGCCGACGACCCTTCGCACCCTTCACTACGGTCGAATGCTCTGCGCGGCCCGCACCAAATCGACGAACTCCTGGCGGTCGCCGGTCGCGTCGCTGCCCAGGCTGCCGGTGGCCAGTTCCAGCACCATGTCATAATCGGCCTGACCGCGGTGGGCGGAGTTTCGCAGAATCATGCCGAACGCGGCCACCGCCGCCGTCCAATGATAGTCGCGCGACCGCTGCTGCCGGCCGGGACTGGCCTCGTCAGCCGGGGTCGAACCGGGTTCTAGCGGGTACTTCTTGAGGACGCTCTGTTTGCCGTCGGGCTGCTTGTAGCGGAGTGAGAGCGTCAGCCACTCGTCGCTAGCCGCTTCGTCGGCGGGAGCCGGTTGCGGGCTGGCCACCTGCTGGTACTTCAAACCCCCTTGGCCCTTGCCTGATGCGGCCTGACCGGCGGGAACGATTTCGTACAGAGCGGTGACCGAGTGGCCGGCACCAATCTCGCCGGCGTCTTTGGTGTCGTCATGAAAGTCCTGGGCGGCCATCACGCGGTTCTCGTAACCGATGAGCCGATAGGCGCCGACTTGGCTGGGGTTGAACTCGATCTGAATCTTGACGTCCTTGGCAATCGTGTACAGCGTGCCGGTCAACTCTTCGAAGAACACCTTGCGGGCTTCGCGGAAGTTGTCGATGTAGCCGTACTGGCCGTTCCCCTTGTCGGCCAGCTGTTCGAGCTTGCCGTCTTTGAGGTTGCCCATGCCGAAGCCAAACACGCTCAGAAAGACGCCACTGCGAGCCTTCTGCTTGATCATGGCGACCAGTGCGTTGTCATCGCTCATGCCGACGTTGAAATCGCCGTCGGTGCAGAGAATGACGCGGTTGGCCCCGTCCTCGATAAAGTGTTCGACCGCTTTGTCATAGGCCAGGCGAATACCGGCCTCACCGTTTGTCGAGCCCCCCGCCTGCAGGTTGCCGATCGTGCTCAGGATTTCGTCGCGATGGGCACCCGACATCGAGTCGAGCGCCAGTCCCGCGTTGCCGGCATAGGTGACGATCGCAATGCGGTCGTCTTCGGTCATCTCGCTGACCAGCAGTTCCATCGCCATTTTGACCAACGGCAACTTGGTGGCGTCCCGCATTGAACCGGAGACGTCCAGCAGAAACACCAGGTTGCTCGGCGGCCGTTCTTCCCGCGGAATCGCCTTGCCTTTGAGTCCCACCCGCAACAGTTGATGCTTGGGCTGCCAGGGGCATGCACCCGTTTCCATGCGGACCGAGAAAGGCTGCCCGTCGTCCGGCGCCGGGTCGTCGTAGCCGAAGTAGTTAATCAACTCCTCAATGCGAACAGCATTCGGCGGCGGCATCTGCCCCTGAGTCAGAAACCGCCGGACGTTGGAATAGGCACCGGTATCGACGTCGATTGAGAAAGTCGAGAGCGGCTGCTGCTGTGGGGAGAGGAAATCGTTCTCGACGATGGGGTTGTAGGCTTCGGTGCCAACGATGTCGAAAGATCCTTGCTGAAAAGCAACGTCCAAATTGGGATTAACGACACCGGACACGGACAGACGAATTTCCGTAGTCTCCGGCCACGAATCGAGGTTCGGAAGGTGAAGCTCGAGATTCTGCCAGGACTCGGCATCCTTCGGAGCACGCGTCGCGGGGGGGGCATTGGTTACCTGCCGTCTTTCCAGTTCTTCGGTGGTCTGTGGTCGAGGCGTCGTGGAGATCCCGCGTCCCGCCACCATCGTCGGGACTCCGTCATCCACCACCGTACCGGCTGCCACCGAGCCGCGTGCATACGATCGCGTTCGTCTCTGCGGCAGCGCCCACTCGACCTGAGCTCCCGCCAATCGTGAACCCAACAAGCTCGATACCGACTCCCCGGACTCGGCGTCAGACCCCGGGGCATGTTCCTGGATGGGAGCCGGCGGGACGATGGAATGTCGACCGTTCAAAAGCCGTTGTTCTTGAGCGAGAACCTCAGAGACACTGAGTGCATCGTCGAGTCCGGCAAGCTGCTGGCTCGGCATGGTCCGGCCGACGCCGTCATCGACATAGCTAAAGGCTCTCAGGCGCTCCAAGTCTTCAACCGTGCCGCTCTGGGCATCTGGCGCCTCGTCGTAGTACTGCACTTCATCGCGTAGCACATAAACTGAACCGGGATCTTCGAACTGCTTCGCTGAGCTGCCAAAATAGCGCACGCTAGCCGACCCTTGAAAGTGGACGAGCGCGAACAATCCGGCTGCAACCGTTGTTAGCCCCGCAATTGCGATCACCAGCCGCCTTGGCCAACGGCGGGATGGCTTCGGCGCCTGATGGCTGCGGGCGGCGGCTTGTTCTATCGCCGCCCGTTGATCGGCTGTCAGTGTCGTAATCGGTTCGCCCGCCAGTTCGGCGCCGAGCAACTCGGCCGTCTGGCGAATGGCGGCTACCTCGGTCTGGCTGTCGGGGCTGTGCTCCAACAGCTGTTCGACCTCCAGACGTTCCGCTTCGTCGAGTTCGCCCAAGGCGTAAGCGGTTAGCCGCGGGTCGTCGGGTTGAATTGTTGGTTCCGACATCGAGTTACTCCCAGTAAACGGGATTGTGTATGCGTGTCGCGACCGGGGCCGCGGAATGTGTGATTGAGTCGGACGTTCAGTCGGCGTCGTGTATCTGTTGGCGAATTCTCTTCAGGCCGCGATGAATCAGGAATCCGACGTTGGAAGCCGAGAGATCCATCACGCGGGCGATCTCGCGGTAGCTCAGGCTGTGCTGAAACTTCAGTCGAATCGCCTCCTGTTCGCGGTTCGGCAGGGAACCGAGCAGCCGCAGGACCTGTCCGGTCGAATCGCGCTCTTCGGCGACTTCGGCGGGCGGCGGGTCTCGATCTGCCGATTCGTCGAGCTTCACGTCGGCCAGCGTTGTCATCCGCGATTCCTTTCGTCTGACGTCGACCGCCTTGTTGCGGCAAACGGTGTAGAGCCACTCGACCACCCGTCCATCCAGGTTGTTCCGTTCTTCCCGACAGAGGCGCAGAAACGTCTCCTGCACGACGTCCCGGGCCCGCTCGGAGTCGCCCGTGATGCGCTGCGCGTACCGGGTCAGCGGACCCTCGTGTCGATCGAGGGCCGAGCGAATCCAGGAAGCGTCGCCGTTGAGACCGTTGTCAGACATCCGATCGCCCGAGGTGCGGGACGTATCCGTCTGCCCTTATGACGCACGAAGGGGCCATTCGTTAGAGGCAATTTGCGAGAATTGAGGAAATTGCTACGAGTTCGCTCGCCTACTACCCCGCGATTTGTCGTTTTCCTGCGCAAATGCGTTGACGGCCAGGGACTTTAAAGACGCTGCAGGAAGCTTACCTCTCCCGCCACAGCGGGGGAGGTCGGACGCGGTAGCGTCCGGGAGGGGGTCTTCCTGAAGGTCGGAAGACCCTCACCCGGGCCAAGGGCCCGACCTCTCCCGCAGGCAGGAGAGGTCGCAGACGCCCTCATGTTTGTTGTTGCCGAATTGCGACTCCAACTTCCCCACGAAGGGGGGCGGCGTCCGCGCGGGTGTCACGGTCTCGTGAGAACACACGCATCGTGCCGCGAGACCGGCAATGGTCAGCCAAAGCACGTTGTGGTCGTCACGCCAATTCAAGGTTCAGTTGCCCGAACACGTCTTCGAGCGTCGCGGGCGGATTTTGCAGCAGTCCCGATGCGAATGCTCTGACCAACTGCTGCCCCTCGGCGTCGAGATAATCGACCGGACTCGTGCCATCGACGCGGGCCAGCATGCAACCTGCCAGGTGGCCGATTGTCCGTCGCTGTAGCTCGGGCGGCGTCATGGCCGTTGCAGAGCACGATTCGATGCCCTGGCAATAACTTTGCCAGAAGGCGCGTGTCAGCTCGTGAAACTCGCTCCGCCGCGCTGCGTGGAGTACGGTCTTGAGCAGCAAGTGGCTGAGGAAAAAGCCCAAGTCGAAGGCCGGGTCGCCAAAGTGGCCCGTTTCGTAGTCGACCAGCACGACCCGCCCTCCGGCAATCAGGATGTTTTTCGGGCTGAAATCGGCGTGCACCAGGCAGACGTCGGTTGCGAACATTTCGTCGATGAGCGCGTCGATGGCGTCGCGCAGCTGCGGATGAACGTCGGCCACCCGACGGTAAAACGGATCGACGCGGAGTTCGACGAACACCTGCCGATCGGCGAAGCGCCTCTTCAATTCGGCATCGGCGAACGTTTCCCGATGCAAGGCGGCCAGGCAATCGCCCATTTCCTCAGCGACGTGCTGGTGTAACCGTCCCTTGAGCAGCTCGGCTTTCCACACGAGATGGTCGGCGACCACCGCCTCCATCGCGAACAGGTAGTTGTCGCGGTCTTCGAACAGCACTGCGGGCACGGTTCCCTCCGGCAGCCGCGACTGGAGGCACCGCATGATGTCGGCTTCGCGCCAGATACGATCGAGCCGGCTGAACCAGTCGGCTTGCGTGCGCAGTTTCTCGCGAGACTGCTTGATCACCCAATGATCGCCCTGCTCCGGTTCTACTCTCAGCACGACGTTTGAAACGCCCCAGGCCAATTCATGTATCCGGGCTGCCGTGCCGGCGGCGAGCCGACCCGTTCGGTGCAGATAGTCGAGTGCGTTGTGAGTGTCGATTTCGAACATTTCGTGACAACGCAGGGCGTGTGAAGCACGCCGTTGGGGGGCATACGCTTTGTCGCGCGCTGAAACGTGTGTGGTGGTCGTGCTGCCGTCGCGCGACCCGGCTCATCGAGCGCGGCAACGCAGGACCAACAGCGACTATCGCGCTTTGATCACTCACCCGCAAGTCGCCGCCGAGAGACGTTATTGACCGGTTCAGAGGCTCGACCTAGACTCGCGTTAATCGAGAGCTTGAGTGGAACGGATTCCGCCGCTGATCCGTCTGCTCGTCGCGCTCTACCTCACGTACCGCTTCGAAGGTTTTCTCATGAAGCACGCCACCACTCTGGCTTGTCTATGCGCCTGCCTGCTCGGTTCGACCGCCGTAGTTTCCGCGGCGGCGCCAGAGCCGCCAATTCAGGCTCCCAAGCCAATTCGCAGCACATGGGCCGAGATCAGACTCAAGGGAGCCTATCCGGAAGGGGCACAGTCTTTGAGCCTGTTCGGTGCGAGCACCGAGAGCCTTTCGGCCGGGGTCGCACGGCTCGATAGGGCCGCCAAAGATGAAGATATCTCCGGTGTGATTCTCAACATCAGTAGTCCGAAGGTGGGATGGGGCAAGCTCCACGAAATGCGGCGAGCGATTGGCCGCATTCGAGCCGGCGGCAAGCGAGTCTACGCCGTCCTCGACTCGGCATCGTCGATGGACTACCTGCTGGCGACCTCGTGCGACGAAATCGTGATGCCCGAATCGGGCGTGGTGATGTTGCTCGGGCTGCGGGCCGAAGTCAACTTCTACAAGAACCTGCTCGACTGGCTCGAGATCAAAGCCGAGATGCTGCACGTGGGCGAATTCAAGTCGGCCGCCGAGCCCTATACACGGACCGAGATGAGCCCGGCCTTTCGCAAGCAGATGGAGGCCATTCTCGACGACTACTATCGCCAAACCGTCGACATTGTTGCGAAGGCGCGGGGACTCGACGAACACAAGGTTGAGGCCGCCATCGATTCGGGACCACACACGGCGCAGGCGGCGCTAGAACTTGGGCTGATTGATCGCGTGGCCTACAGCGACGAGCTGACCGGCATGATCAGCCGCGATTCGGCAGTTCTCGACGTACGCGTCTCGAAGAAATATGCCAAGCGCAAGAGAGACACCGACTTTAGCGGCATCGGCGGCATGATGAAGGTGATGAATGCGCTGATGGGCCTCGACTCGAAGCCTCGCCGCAGCCTATATCCCAAGATCGCCGTCATTCACGCCACCGGCACCATCAACACGGGCCGCAGCACGTCCAGCCTGTTTGGCGGAAGCATGCTCGGATCAGAGACGCTGATCAAAGCCATCCGCCAGGCGGCGGGCGATTCCACCGTCAAAGCGGTTGTGTTGCGCGTCGACAGTCCCGGAGGCAGCGCCCTGGCCAGCGACCTGATTTGGCGGGCTTTGGAGAAACTCGACAAGCCGTTTGTCGCCAGCATGGGCGACACAGCGGCCAGCGGCGGGTACTACATCTCGATGGGGGCACACACGATCTTTGCCGAGCCGGGAACGTTGACGGGCTCGATCGGCGTCGTGGGCGGCAAGATTGCCTTGAAGGGCCTGTTCGAAAAAGTCGGCATTACGACCAGCGTCATCAGCCGCGGCCAGAACAGCGGCATCATGAGCATCATGGACGGCTTCACCGACACCGAACGCAAAGCCATGCAGCGGATGCTGCACGAAGTTTACGACCAGTTCACCCACAAAGCGGCAGCCGGTCGTGGTATGGAGCATGAGCAACTGGAGAAACTGGCCCGCGGCCGAGTCTATACCGGCGCCATGGCTCTGGAGATCGGGCTAGTCGACAAGCTGGGAACTCTCGAAGATGCGATCGCCCACGCGACAAAGCTGGCGGATCTCGAGTCGGAGAAGAAGGTCGAGCGGTTGATCCTGCCGCGTCCGGTCGGTCCGCTGGAGATGCTGCTGGGACCGATGGGCGCCGATGCACAAGCCAATACGCGAACCAGCCGGGCGCTGGTGGGTGCGCTGGAATCGCTGTCGCCCGAATTGGCCAACCAGTTTCAGGCCGCCGAGATGATTCGGCTACTCTCCAGCGAAAGCCGGCTGACGATCATGCCATTCCGGCTGGTCGTGCGTTGAAAGAGCCGCTCCGCTCTACGGGAGCTGCGCGCCGCCTCCCCTAGAGCGCATCTGAGATAAAACGTAGCGGGTTCCGGCGGCGTAGGTACGACGTGCAAAGGTCGAACAGCGTCGGATAGCCCCCACGATTATCCCGGATGGGATCTAAGGAGCCTGGGTGAGGTCACACGTGTCTGTCTCCAGGGCCTTCCAGCGGGCCAACCTCAGCTCGCCATCGTCGAAATAGACCGCGGTTCCGGCCATTTCTCCGGCTCGGGGCATCATGCCGGTCACGTCGTACGTGAATGTGTCGTCGCTGAACACCGATTTGAACAACGTCAGTCGCCGGAACTGTCGTTGCCTCCAGTGGCCGTCGTACACGGTGCTCACACAGGGCGGGCTATTGTCGAAATCGACCAACGGAGTCGGGTCGGGGTCGATGGTGACCAAAAACAGGCCGCCGGCTTCAAACTCGCCGAAGCCATAGTCGTCTCCGGCATTGGTCGACGTCGGGATGGTGTTCCACTCGTACACTCGGTCTTCGACGCCTGTAGCACCCACCCATTGGGTGACGAAACCGACCGTTGCCAGGACGATCACGAGTGCTGCTGCTTTTGATACGCGCTTCATCCGATTCTCCCGGTCTACCAACAAACACGGACGGTCAGTGTGAGATTATGCGTCGTTGTCTTCCAGGGTTCAAGTCGGGAGTGGAATGCAGGAGGGTCTTGCGGCCGCGCCGCCGTTCTTCAGCCCGACGAAGACCTCGCGCCGGGCGTCGCCAGCAAGCTCTTCGGCGTCATCTGGACTGTAATCTTGGCCTAATATGGACTGTTATGTTGATGTGGGTCAGTTAGCGGTTGCAATTCAGGATGTCAAGATCCTAAAATCCTGAATAGCGATTTTCTTGGATCTCGGAACGGATGTCGACACACGAGCGATCATGATCTCGCAAACCGTTGAATACGCACTCCGCGCCATCGTCACGATTGCCCAGCACGAAGGGCGTCCCTGCACGGCGCGGAAGATTTCAGAGATCACCCAGGTTCCCGCCGCCTATCTGTCCAAGCTGATGCAGGGACTCGTCCGAGGCGGGCTGGTCCGCTCCCAGCGGGGCTTGCACGGGGGGTTCGTTCTTACGGGCGACCCACGGAAACTCACCATTTGGGACGTCGTGAATGTCGTTGAGCCGGTCAAACGAATCACCGAGTGTCCTTTGGGAATCCATGCGCATGGCGGTACGTTGTGTCCGTTACACCGTCGTTTGGACAACGCCATGGAAACGATCGAGACCATGTTCCGTGAAACAACCGTCGCCGGGTTGCTCTCCGAGACGAGTAGTGTGACGCCGCTGTGCGAGGATCGAAAGGTGTTCGATCTGGACACCGCTCTGGTGGCCTCTCCGGCGGCCGGGAAGTCCTCGAACAAATCGAAAAAAAAGAGCTGAGGGGCTGCCGCAGGCGGCTGGCCCACCAGAGATAAGGTGTCATGAATTCTGCAGTTCACAGGTTACTGGGAGTTCGGCCGTTGGGGCGTCTTTGCTTCGCGGTTCTGGTGCTGTCCGCGGGTAGTGCCAACGCTCAGCTCGAGTTCGAGTCGTCCCCGATCAATTACGAGACGGCTCCCGTGACCGACCGCGTTTCGGTGCTGCAAGCACGAATGGCGCGCGGCGAGTCGACGCTTGAATACGACGACCAACACGGATACTTGCGATCTGTGCTCGAGCATTTGGACGTACCCGTCGCTTCGCAGATGCTCGTCTTCTCGAAAACGAGTTTTCAGCAACGGAAAATATCTCCCCGCCGACCACGAGCGATCTACTTCAACGACGAAGTCTATGTGGGTTGGGTCCAGGGGGGCGACTTCGTTGAGGTTTCTTCGGCCGACCCCAACCAAGGCGCGATCTTCTATACGCTCAGCCAGGAACAAAGTGACGCGCCCCACTTCGTGCGCGATCGCGGCCAATGCCTGACCTGCCACGCGTCATCTCGAACCGCTGGCGTGCCGGGGCACCTCGTGCGGTCGGTGTATGCCGGCCGCTCGGGATTACCCTTCTTTGGATCCGGAACTTTCACGACCGATCACAGCAGCCCGTTTAAGCAACGTTGGGGAGGCTGGTATGTGAGCGGCACGCACGGGGCGCAGCGACACATGGGAAACGTGACTGCGACCGATTCCAGCCGCCCTGAGAAGCTAGACACCGAACGCGGCGCCAATGTCGCCGACTTGAGCCAGTTGTTGGACGTCTCCGCGTATCTCGGCGATAGCAGCGACATCGTGGCGCTGATGGTGCTCGAACACCAAACTCAGATGCAGAATCTGATCACTCGTGCCGGTTTCGAGACGCGCGCCGCGCTGCATTACGATCAGATCATGAACCAGGCGATGGATCGTCCCGTCGACCATCGCAGCGACTCAGCCAAGCGTCGCATTGCGTCGGTCGGCGACAAGCTCGTCGATTACATGCTGTTTGTCGACGAATTTCAGCTGACCGATCCGGTGCGAGGAACGTCCGCCTTCTCCTCGGAGTTCGCGGCGCGCGGACCGTTCGACAGCCGGGGACGTTCGCTCCGCGACTTGGACCTTACACACCGGGTGCTGAAATACCCCTGCAGCTACCTGATCTACTCGAAGCCTTTTGCGAACCTGCCGCCCCTGGTCAAGGAGCACGTTTACCGCCGGCTGTTTGACGTGCTCGTCGGCGTCAACGAGGAAGCGCGGTATGCCCACCTCACAAGCGCAGACCGCAGGGCAATCCTGGAGATCCTCCACGACACGCAAACGGATCTGCCAGACTACTGGCAGGCGAGGCTGTGATTGGCCTCAGATGGCCACGCGCCCCGAGACGCTGCAGCCCGTGGCGTGTCCTGTTTTGAGGCTAAGGGCGATGAATTTGACACTTTTCTCGAATTATCGTACAAGCTTATGACGATCTGCAGCAGTCATGAGAAGCTGGTTCCGGCACGCGACGAAGTAAAACGCTATAGACACTGCCGTTGCGACACTGCGGAGAGTCTCTCCGGCGGCAAGTTTTCTTGTAGGACCCAAGGCGTTGATGGCACTCAGTGGACGATCGAGAACGCGGCTGCCCCTGTCACGGCTCGTGTCGGTGTCGGTCTGTCTTTGCGCAGTTGCATTCTCACCGCTGCCTCAGCTTTCAATGTCGACATGGGTGGAGTCGGCAGAGGGGAAATGCCCCTGCCAAAAGGATGGGGAGAGCTCTGAGGAGGAGTTGGTCGTTTGCTCTTCGGCACGCCGCCGCTTGAACGACCGCCCCTCCGGCTGCTGGCGGGCGCATGAGATCGGTGCTCGACTCCACCGAATCGCTTCACACGCTCGCTGCCCTGCGATCGTCGGCCATCAGCTCGCCAATGGTCTGCGCGCGCCTTTGCTGGTTTAGGCTGCGCCGATATCTCCCGATGCCTGATTGTGGCCGCTTTGAGGTCATCGTGCGCGCCGGCTGAATGCGATGTGCTCAGCTTAAGGCATCCGTCGGATTCGCCCCATACGCAGCCACTCCTGTTGTGTTGATCGCGCCCTTCAAATGCGCGCTGTCGCCACCGGTGGAGATCCTAATGATGCTGAAGCTCGTCGAAGGCATTCACAAGTTCAAAAACAATAATCGAGCAGACCTGCGCCCAACTCCACATACAGAATTAGATGCAAACAACGCAGAACGTCGAATTTGTGACATTGGGCGTCGGTGAGTGCATCGGGTTGGCTGAGATTTCTGAACCTGCAACAAGACCCCACGAAATCAGATTAACCATTTTTCGGAATGAAGCATGAATCGTGAGACGAACACTCAAGGCAACGGAGCGGCTCGATTTGGCGGGCTGTTGTCGGCGCCGAAGCAGGATTTCCTGGCGTCGATCGTCGTCTTCCTTGTGGCGCTGCCGCTGTGTATGGGAATCGCCATTGCGTCGGGCGTCCCGGTGGCCGCCGGATTGATCACGGGCATCGTCGGTGGACTTGTCGTTGGCTGGATCGCGGGGGCTCCACTTCAGGTGAGCGGCCCGGCGGCCGGTCTGACGGTCATTGTCTACGACCTCGTACAACATCACGGACTCGAAGTTCTGGGGATGGCCGTCTTGATCGGCGGCGCGTTGCAGTTGATTGCGGGCGTGCTGGGGTACGGTCGTTGGTTCCGGGCCGTCTCGCCGGCAGTCATCCACGGCATGCTTGCCGGAATTGGGGTGTTGATCCTGGCGAGCCAGTTCCATGTCATGGTCGATGACACCCCTAAAGGCAGCGGCATTCGGAACCTCATCTCGATTCCCGAAGCGATCCAGAAAGGGTTGCCGATGCCCGAACTGGGCACGGTGGAACAGCGAAGCTCGCAGCGAGATTTGCTTCAACAATTCGGTGCGTTGCACGAGCAGCAAGTGCAGCTTCGTGAGCTGGCGGCCGAACGTCTTCCAGCCATGCCTGCCGACGCCGATCAAGATGATGCGGCCCAACCCCCTGAAACATCAGTTGTGGATCCGGCGCAACTCGAGCGACTGACAGCAAAGCAGCGGGACTTGTCGGATCAACTCGATGTCCTTGTTGAGCGGTTAGATACACAAGGTGTATCGCCCGCCGTTCGCGATCCGGCTGAACTGAAACTCGCGACGGACCAGTCACAGGAACAGGCCCGCATCGCACTTGCAGACCTACGGCAGGGGAATTCCGATGGGGTCCGAGCATCACAGGCCAATCTTCAGCATGCGCTGGAAACCGTGCTGGTTGAGCTCAAGAACCATGATTGGGCCGCCAAGATCGGCCTGCTCACGATTCTCGCGTTGGTGTTTTGGAATGCAGGTGTGCCGAAGCGGCTCAAGATGGTGCCGGCGCCGCTTGCGGCCGTCGTGATCGCGACGGCAGCCACGGCGGTTTTGAAACTCCCAGTGCTCTATGTGGAGGTACCCGACAACCTGTGGACCGAAATCCATTTTCCGTCTCTGTCTGTATTGCGATCCGTGCCGCTGGGCGTTGTGTTTCAGGCGGGCGTCGTGCTGGCGGTCGTCGCCAGCGCCGAAACATTGCTTTGCGCGACAGCGGTCGATCAGATGCAGGCGGGAACCCGCACGAACTACGACAAAGAGCTGACCGCACAGGGAGTCGGCAACATGATCTGCGGCCTGCTCGGGGCATTGCCCATGACCGGGGTCATCGTGCGGAGTTCCGCCAACGTGGAAGCGGGAGCGAAGACACGTCTCTCAACCATCCTGCACGGCACGTGGCTGCTGCTTTTTGTGTCGTTGCTGGCATTGCTGTTGCGGATGATCCCCACAGCGGCTCTGGCGGCCATGCTGGTCTACACCGGTTACAAGCTGATCAACTTCAAAGCCATTCGAGAGTTGCGGGAATACGGTTGGGGAGAAGTCGTGATCTATGCCGCCACGCTGACTGCGATCGTCTGCACCGATTTGCTGACGGGAGTTTTGACCGGCGTGGCACTTTCTGCGGCGAAGCTCCTGCACAAGTTCTCGCATTTGAAATCACACCTCGATGTCCAGCAGGACGACCGCTCCGCTGTACTCAAATTGGTGGGAGCAGCAACCTTCATTCGGCTGCCGCGTCTGGCCGATGCGCTGGAGCGCGTGCCCGACGGTTTCGAATTGCACGTCGACTTCGATCGCTTGACCTACATCGATCACGCCTGCCTCGATCTGCTGATGAACTGGGCCAAGCAACACGAGGGCAGCGGCGGGACACTGGTTATCGACTGGGAATCATTGCACGCGGACTTCCACAGCGATCCGCCTCGCATCGCGAAGCCTGCCGAGAAAACCGTTGCTTGAGCGTGAAACAGCTTGAAAACGCGTTTGCCCCAGCAGGCTGCCGATCAGGTGACCGCGCACTACGAGGATGAAACGCATTGGTCTGTATGATGGCGCCAAGCCGACCGATGCCCGTGCCAACGTTGACGCTCATCGAATGTCATCAGCGAGAGAGGAACGATCATGATCGCACGCATTCTCGTGGGGCTTGGCGGGACACCGTTCACACCGACGGCCATTCGCTATGCCGTCGAACTCGCGCAGACTCATCAGGCGGAACTATTGGGTATAACCGTCATCGACCGTCGCCGGCTGGGTGCGCTGACGAAAACCGCCGGGGCCGCCAAAGACGCCGTCCGGGAACTCAAACGTCTCGAAGCGACCGAGCAACAGCAGGCGCAGTCCATTGCCGACTTTGAGTCGGCCTGTGCAGCGGCAGGCCTCGAGTACGCTGTCGCGCGCGAGAGCGGCGATCCCTTCGAAAAGATGATCTCACAAGCACGTTACTACGACCTGATGATCTTCGGCCTGCGCAGCCTGTTTGACTACAAAGTTGTGGAAACCGCCCCCACCGATGTGCTGACGCGACTCGTCTCCAGGGGAGTGCGGCCCATTCTGGCGGTTTCGCAGGAGTATCGCCCCATTCACCGCGCCCTGCTGGCATACAGCGGTTCGATGGAGTCGGCAAAAGCGATCAGACGTTTCATGCAAATGCGCCTGTGGCGGGATGTTTCCGTGAAGGTCGTCACCTTTGAACACACGCCCGACGTTGCAGGCGAACTCTTGGCCGACGTGGCCGGCTACTGCCGAGCACACGGGCACGAAGCCGAGGTCGAACACGTAGCCGGCCCGGCACAAGAGCTATTGTTACAGCACGCCGCCGAATGGAACGCCGACCTGATCGTTGTGGGCAACAGCGTCAAACGGCTGTGGCTCAAGAAACTGCTCGGCGAAACCGCCATGCACGTCATCAAACACGCGAACGTCCCGTTGTTCTTGAGCCAGTAAGCCGGACGTGAAACGAAACGGGAAGTACGCGCCAGTGGTGGCCGCTGTGAGTGCGAGGGCGTCCTCGTCGAAGGTTGTCACCTGTCACCGGGATGCATCGTCTGCACGCTCTTCGTCGATGCGAAACAGCCGCACGCGGTCTTCGGGAATGTTGATCCACCTCCCGGCGTTGCGGGTGACTCCCCCGCCGCAGAGGATGTGGCGTCCGTCCGGCAGGAAGTGGACGGCCATTCCGAATGTTTGGCCTGCGGTGTGTGCGAGTTGCTCCCCGGTTTCAAGATCCCAAAGTCGTAACGTGTGGTCGTAGCCGCCGGAGGCGGCGCGGCGGCCGTCGGGCGAGAAGGCCACGCTCATCACCATGTGATCGTGCCCTTCGAGGGTCTGCATCAATCGGCCGCTGTCGGCATCGAACAGCCGCAATCGATTGTCGGGACTTTGCTCGTATTCCATCAAATGGACCAGACCTTTGATGGCCCCGCCAGTGCCCGAGAGCACGCGGCGGCCGTCTGGCGAGACGGCAACCGCCCACACCCAGTCGGGGTGAGACAACACGTGCATCGGCTGGCCGCTGTCAACATTCCAGATGCGCAGAGTGCCATCCGCGCCCCCAGAAACCAGGCGGCGGCCGTCTGAAAAGAAAGCCAGTTGCGTGAGACCGACTTGTCCCTGGTGCCCCTTGAGCCGCTGCACTTCGTTCCCGGTCTCAACGTCCCAGATCGCGATCTCGGTGTACCCGCCGGCAGCGGTCAGGCGACGGCCGTCGGGTGAAAACGCCATTGTGATGATCAGCGACGGGGTCTGGATCGAGCGCAAGACCTTTGCCTCGGGCAAGTCCCAGATGGAAATCTTCCCCCGCAAGTCGGTCGTGGCCGCATGCCGCCCATCGGGCGACATCGCAATACGAAACGTGTTGATGGGCGAATCGATCACGCGTTGCGGCTTCCACTCGGCGATGTCCCACAGAAAGAGTCGCTTGTCGTATGCGTCGCTCCCCAGCATGGCGATGCTTTTATCCGGCGAAAGAGCGATGTCGTACACCGTCGATCCCACCGGCTGCCCTCCCTTGTCGAAACTCTTTACCAGAGTAAGTTCGACGCCCCGTGATCTTTCCGGGTCCGACTCGGCGTCCTGTGCACCAATGACTTGCCGAACTGCAAAACTACAACCGATCAGAATCGCCAGCGGCAGCGCCCAGCCCAGCCGTACCTTGGGCCACAACTCGCGACTGACAGCCAACGCGCGCGGGTGCCTGGGTGCGGGTGACAGCGGAATCGCTCTGGCGCTTTCGTGCTCATCGTGCATGTTCCAAGCTCCTGCTACCTGGTCTCGAGCGGTGATCGTTGGGGCAGACGCGCGCGCCCGCATAGTATGTTTATACCGATCGCAGGCTCCGACTGCGCATAAGAGACTGACTTCGTTGCAGGTGTCAGTTGCTTGAGAGCCGTCTCGAACCGCCGCGAACATCGATGAACAGTCATACTCGGCCATCAATTTTCAGCTTGATCCGCACCAGCGGTTGCTGGAGAATGCGGACGGTGTGCACGAGTCTCATCGCGAAGATCGATCGAGGACCCTGACATATGGCAATGACTCACAACGATCATTCGCGTGTCAACGTCTGCCGGGCGTTGATTGGGTCCTGCATGCTGGTGCTCATCTGGCTACATCCAGCTGCCCCTTTTCACGCGTTGGCCCAAGACGAGAGTCCGGCAGTCCTAACGGCAGTCCGGAACTTCGACAAGGAGGGCGTGCAAAGGGGAGGGAGCGTCTACGACGTGGCCTACTCGCCGGATGGAAAGACGGCCCTCATTGGCGGCGACATACCTCAGCCGGCAATGCTGCTGTGGAACACCGAGGAGGGATCCGTTGTCCGCCAGTTTACTCCCGATGTGCCTCACGACGCGCCGCTGTTTGTCGCCTATTCGCCCGATGGACGACTGGGAGCCGGCGGCGGGTTGAAAGGGAAGGTCTGGATCTGGGACTTGGCCACAGGCGCCGCGCATCGTTCGTTTGTGCATCCCGGTGTCGTTACCGAATTGGTCTTTTCGCCCGATGCCCAACGCCTGGTGACGGGGGGCACAGACCGCGTGGTCCGTGCCTGGGACGTGGAGAGCAACAATGAATCGCTGGTGTTCACCGGCCATACCGGCGTGGTATCCAAGATTGCGTTCTTGCCCAATGGACAACAGCTGCTGACCGCGTCGGTGGATAAGACAGTGCGTCTATGGGCTGCTAGTGACGCTAAGGAATTGAAAGTGCTGCCCCATCCAGATGCCGTCTGGTCGCTGGCAGTTTCACCTGATGGCCGTCGTGTGGCGACAGGCACCGGCGGCGGGATTGCGAGGCTCCTGCCGGCTCTGATCTACAAGACCGGCGAAGACAACGCCATCCGCATTTGGGACGTCGAAAGCGGCCAGCTGGTGCATACACTCAATGGCCACACGCATGTTGTCCACGGATTGGCATGGGACCCAACCGGCAAATACATCGTGTCGGGCGGCTTGGACAAGACGCTCAGGCTGTGGGATGCGCGCACCGGTGACGAACTCTGCTGCGTGAACTCGAAAGGATGGGTGAATTCAGTCACCTTTTCTCCCGATGGCCGTTTCGTGCTGTGCGGCGGGGGAATGCATCGCGATACCGGCCCCCCCGATGTGAAGATCCCAGAAGAGCGCGTACGGTTGTTCCGCGTCGATGACGCCGGGGTGGTCACGAAACCGAGTTCATGAAGCGATCTCAGTCTCGAAACCCTTGGACGATTTCGACGGGGTCGAGTTCGTCGGGCCAATTGCCGCGCAGCACCACGTTGCGGACTTCCGCACTGGTGCGATCTTTGAAATGAAATAAGCTGAACAACCGGCTGTCTGCCGCATCGAGTGGTTGCGAATGAACCTGGTTGCCGTTGACCTTCAGCGTTGCGTTCTCACCTTCCAAGCCGATCTGCAACTTGTTCCATTCGTACGGCTTTAGCGCGAGTGGCTTCGAATTCTGGGCGGCAACCGAATTGCCGGATCGCATGCCAGACCACTCCTTGTCGTCTCCATCGGTGATCCAGTGCAGCAGCAGACCGTCGGATTGCAACAGGAAGCACGTTCGCCCGATGGCGGGATGGACTTCGACGGCTCCGGGGACGTAGAAGAACTCGTACGACAGCGATTCACCTTCTCGCAGCGGTCTCTGGTAGTAAAGGCGGCTTTGCACGGAACCGGAAAGAGAGTCGATGGAGCTGCGCCGACCATAGATAATGCCGTCGACCGCCGCCCAGTCGTGGTCTTCCCTGACGTCGGTGGCGATTGGATCTGGTAGAACCGCCGCCGTCGCAGCCAGCGATGCCGGCGGCTGTGTTTCGCCATAGAAGTTCGATAACCACCCGTTGAGCGAGTCGCTAAGAGACACTTCGCGTAGGATCTCGGGGGTTCCGGTGAGTTCGAGATTGCGGAATTTCGCCCGGCGTCCACGGTCGGCAAACAATGCTACCCAGGGGCTATGCTGTTTGCCGGCGGATTGCTCGTAGTACAGTTCTCCATTGACGAAATAACGAAACGCTTTGCCGGAAGATTCGACCGAGAGCGTGTTGAATTCGCCGTGCACGAGTGCAGGACATCGATTCGAGGCGACCATGTTTCGACCGGACTTCCAAATCGATCCATGGCCGGACCGGCCCAGTATCTCGAAAGTGAGTCCGTCGTAGCTCAAATGGCCTTCTCCACCCGGTACGTCCTGTGTTTCGACGCTAAAACGGAACTCTCCGGATAGCGGATAGGCCAGGAACAGGTATTGCAGCTCGGGCCCACCGGCGTGTCGTATCGTCTGGTCTTGACGCAGCCATGTTGCTGCCGGCCGGCCGGCGGCGTGCGCATTGGCGGTCAAGTGCATTGCGGGCAACCACACGTCGCTCGCCAGTAGATTCGCACCGGCTGCGGGTGCGCTCCCGGTCTGCTGCAGCGCAATTTGCAGACGCGCACGCCACTCATCGTCGTGACGTGCATCTGCACCGTTAAGCATGGTGCGCAGTATCTTTTCGCCAATTGCCGTCGAGTCGGAGTCGCGCAGACAAAGTTCCGCCAAAGCGTAGGCGATGTCGGGCCGCGGTTCCGCCGATTTCGTCCAAGAGGCAATTCGTTCGTCTGCGACCAGCGCCTGGAGTTGTTCTCGATTGTTTTGGGCTACAGCGATTTCGAGCGATACCAACTGATGGCCGGGCGTCTGCTTGTTTCGCGCCGCCAATTGAGTTTTCAAAACTCCAACGCGACCGAGACTGTGTGCCGCTGCGACCAGCAACTGGGCCGTGCTGAGGTAGTCGGGCAGCGGAGCCTCGAGTGTCGTTTCTGCTGCGACACCGCCGGCGGCAACAGGCGGACGCTGGAACGGAATAAACGCGCTCAGTGTCCGCACCGCATCGGGCTGTTTCGGCGGAAACGTCCAGGCAACCAGGATGTCGAAACTCCGTTCCGGCGTCATGGCAGCAAGTTGGCGAAGTAGCGAGGCCTCGAGTCCTGCTGGGGCCTGATGCTGCACGCCGACGGTCTGGATCGATTCAAGCGTCGCCAGCCGCTCAAGCGCGTGCGCGACTTGACCGGCCCGAGTGAGTTCTGCAATCACACGATTGAGTTGTTCTTTTTGTCTCAATTTGGCGAAGTTGCCGAACAGCTTCGCGTTTTGTTGCGAGAAGAAGCTCTCGTAGCGCTCGATACGGCGTAGGGCTCCCGCGCTATCGCCTTGTTGAAAGAGTGCGCGGGCGGAGAGCAACAATAGTGCTCCCAGGGGTTCTTCGCGCTTTGCATCGATCAGGTTCGACGTCACGCGGCTGAGCAGTCGATCGCCCAAATCCGTCAGCTGCGAGTCAAAAAGTGCCGTCACGGCTGCATGGCTGATGATCTCTGCGGTGGTGGGGTCGACTACTCGTTCGAGCCACTCTTCAAGCTTGGAGAAGGCTTTGTCGCAAAGTTCGGGGTTGCGCGTCGCGATCGCAAACTGTCCCAACAGCAGTTCGGGCTCCAGAGTCGCATTGGACCGCTTTCGTGCGTCGTCGACTGTCGTAACAAACGTGGAACCCAGCTCCGCAGTGGCGGCTGTTTCGGCTAGCAAGCGGGCGACGCTGCGGGGACGGTCGACGCCGGTGCGAATCGTCGGGGCGGGATACAAAAAGACGTTCTTCGGCCGTCCCGCGGGCAAGACGACGTCCCGCAGAACTGCAAATACATCTTGAGGTCGTGCTCCGCCACGCAGCCAGAATTGATGCAGCACGAACAGGTCTGCTTCGACCTCTTGGTCCGCTGCGCTGGTCCCCACCCCGGCTGCGAGGTTAGAGTTCGTAGCCGATTGCATTGGCGGACCTCCCGCCAGGGCGGTGCGGACCGAACGCAGAGACAACTCGTGCATCCCATTGTCGGCAGCCAGCTTCGCGATCTGGATCAGTCTGCGGTACGAGTCGAGCTTTCTTGGCCGATCCTGATGGTCCGGTGGCTGGCGCCGTTGATCGTCGACGGGGCGGCGCGGCGAGTTGCCACCTGCCCCGACCGATCGCGGCAAGCCGGGATCGGTCGCGGCACTGCCCGCGGCGTTTGCGTCGGGCTGAGACGAGACGATATCCAACATTTCCGACCAGTATTTCTCTGCGGCGCCGACGTCTCCTGCTTCTAGGGCGCGGGCGCCGCGGACGCGCAACATCGCCAGTACCCAATTGCGGTCGAATTGCCGGCGGGCGGCTACCAGCGCGTGTTCGCCAAGCGCATCGCCGATGGAACTGGTTGCTTGGTAGCGCCAAGCAGCTTTGACCGCAGGCCACAGCACGAGCCGGTCCGCGGCTTCACGGCGCTGCCGCGCATTCGGTCTTGAAGAGTCGGCCAACTCGTCGAGTGGATTCGCCGCCAGGAGCTCTTGCAGTCGACTGAGCGCGACGCCGAATGTCTCGCGATTCTGGCCGGCGGAGGCGATCAGCGCACGGGCGACGTGAATTGACAGATCGTCAGGGAAGGTTTTCTCGAGTTCGTCCAGATGTGCCTCGATCTGCTCTAGTACTTGTTTGTCGTCCCGAAAGAGTTCCAGCGCCTCATAGAACAGGTTGATGATTTGGGCCGATCGCAGATCTTGGGACTGCACAACCATGACCAGATCGACGGGTGGAGTCCCGGCTCGCCGCACTTCAGCTGCTGCGGGGTCGACCGTCTCCAATAGCATGCGGCGCAGGGTGCTCTTGTCGAGCGCATGCCTGGCGCGAGACAACCCCGATTCGACGGTCATCCTGAACAGCGCCCCGCCGCCGGCATAGGGCGAATTGGTCTGAAACACCGCGGGATCGACGCCAGAGGTCATGTCGTTGTAGATGCGGATCGCGTCGACGGGAAACCCGATGTCGATGAATCGTCCGGCCGTCCTTTCGGCGTCTTGGAGCAGACGAGAATCCGAAGCCGCCGACTGAAAACTGGAGTTGCGGCTCTGGTAGGCACGCATCAAAAGCCGCCTGGCTTGAGACTGCCGTTCCAGCTTGACAAACAAGTCAGTAATGCGACCGGCGAATCCCGTTCGCCACCACGAACTCTGTTGCTCGACCGTCGAATCGAGTACTTGCTGGTAGAGTTCGACCGTCACGTCGGACAACCGCTCGTCCGATTCCAGTTCTTGGCCAATCAGCCAGGCCGCGTTGACTGGGATGGGATGGTCCTGCTGCGCTAAGACATCGCGTACGAGTTTTTCCGCAGCGTCGGAATTGCCGAGTCGCGATTCGAGCACCGCCAAGAGCAGCTTGCCCCCGGGAAAGTGGTCGACTCCGCCCGTGACGCGGACTCTGAGTTTCGCTACTTCTTCCGGCGAGTCGAGTCGTTGCAAAAGGTGAGTCACCAACCCTGTTGCGCGACCATCGCCGTCGTGACGAAAGATGCTATCCAGGCCTAACCACGGATTGACGTTCTTCTGTCCTGGCGCAGGAATGATGGCCTCCACGGCGAAATCCAGCATCTCGGGCAGCTGCCAAAGTTCGGGGCGATAGATGTTGCGCACAATCTGATGTCGCCGGTCGGGGAAGGTTTGCCAGGCTTTGCGGATCAGCGACACCGCTTGCGATTTCCAGTCGCGATCTCCACCTGCCAGTTGTTGAACGAGATTGGTGACAATGAACGGGTCGGGCAACTTCGACAGATCCGACTCGCTCAACACCTTGGCCAGTTCGCTAAGCCGCCTGGCCTGTTGAAAGGTACGTTGCACTTCGTAGTGATCGTTGCGGCCCAGCAAACTTGTATCCTGGCGGAAGACGTGCAGATATTGGTCGACAGCCCCGGAATGGTCTCCCGCATCGGCCATGTCTGAGGCGATTTGAAATCGCCAACGGGTGTCGTCCGGTCTCAGCTGGATGGCGCGGGCGTACATCTCGCGGGATCTCTGGTAGTCGCGAGCGGCGGCATAGTAGTCGGCAAGGGTTCTGATCAGGCGCATCGAATCGGGCGAACCTTCCAACTGCGCCTCGACGCGCCCGGTGAGCTGCTGCAGTCGGCCGGAAGACGCCAAGATCGCGATCGCCTGCTGGCGGGCCGAACGCGAGTTGCGGCGGTTAACCGACATGCTGCCCACCGATTCGCGGCGCAGGATCTGATATGCGATCTCGGCGGCAATCTCGTCGTCGCCCTGCTGCTGATATTGCCGCATCAGCGAAACCAACGTTCCACTCTGGTTGCCCGACTGCTGACGCACGCGGTCGAGAACGCTTCTGGCCATGTCGTTCAAACCAAGTTGCCGCATGAAATTGGCCAGCTGCATCTGAGAGTTCGCGTCCATCCGGAACCCAAACAAATGCTGCGCGGCCTGGCGTGCACGGGTCTTGTCCCCAATGGAGGCTGCTAGCTGCAGTGCCAGCGCCTCTCGTCGCTGAAAGTCTGCATGATCGGCTGGTTCGACCTCATCGAGCAGCTCCAGGGCTTCGTCGAGTTGCCCCATCTGCCGCCGCAAGTCGGCCAATTCCAGTCTGATCTGGAAGCTGCCAGGAGCGGCATCGACGGCTTGTTCCAGCGTCCGCGACGCGACATCTTGCTCGCCCTCCCACCAGGCGATGTAGGCCAGCGGCAGTGCTGCGTAGATGGCCGCTTCCTCGGTGGTGTCTTTCAGCTTCCGCCGGAGGTGCCCGGTGAGATCGGTCAGTAAATCGTCCCGTTTGAAGATTTCATACACGTTGCGCAGCAAAGTGATGGCATTCTGATCGAAATAGACGCCCGGTGTGGGGTAGTCGAACTGCACGCCTCTCCAATTGCGGTTCTGGTAAACCTGCGCGTAGCCCCGCCCGCGATTGCTGACGAGTTGGGGGGGACGATACGACGCGGATCGCCGTCGTGTGGAAGCCTGCTGCCGCAGGATCTGCAGTTGCATGTCCAACAGCACCAGGATGTCGGCGTGTCCGTTCCGGCTGGCGCGTTTGTGCATCAGCGGCACGAGTGTGTGTTGATTGGCGGCCGAAGTGCCCGCACGTCCAAGACGTATTTGTCGCTGCTGCAATTGGACGAACGTTTCCATGTCGCCGCGGCTGGCCACAAAGTTCAGCCACATCGGTGTTGTGTTGTACCGTTCGGCTGCGGCGATGGCTGACTCGTAGAGCTGCGCGGCCTCATCGTTGCGGCGGCCGCGTTCGAGTTCGGCAATGACATGGCCGGTCAAGTACCCGTTGGTGGCGTGTGGATAACTCTCTTGCGCCACTTTTAGACACTTCAAGACGTGATCCAACTCGTCCTGGCCGAGGTATCGGGCGGGAGGCATAAAGGCTGCTCTGCGCCGGCTGTCGGTCGGTTGGTAGCGCCGCTGTGGGAGTATCGACAGATAGGCAAAGCAGGCCCGCGGCTCCAATTCCTGCGAAAGCGCCTTTGCGATCTCGTAAGCCTCGGGATAGTCCAACAGAACGTACTGCAGATAAAACCAGTCCCAAGCGGCTCGCTTGTTGTCCAAGATTCGCTCTGGATCGGGTTTGTGCTCTTGGATGAACGATTCGGCGGCGTCCTGAGTGCGCTTGATGACGTACAAAAACGCCATGGCGGCCAGCCGCGATTCGCCGAGAGTCTGAGGACTCCAAAGACGCCGGGAACCGGCTCGCTGATTTCGGTTCTGATCGAGCCCAACCAGCTGACGAATCGGCCCGACTGACGATAACTGGGAATAGATCGGATTCTCTCGGTAGGCGGTCACGCCGGACCTAGTCGAGAATGTAGTGCCGGGTGACGCACCCGTGGTTGCCGAGGCGGTCTCGCCATCGGATGGTGCCAAGTCGATCAACGCGGCAAAGTGCTGTTGTGCGTCATCGCGGCGCGTCAGCCCGTTCAACACAACGGCATGCCGGTACAGAACTTGCCAGTCCCGCGGTCGCTCCCGCACAAGCCGCTGGGTGATGGGAAGGGCGTCATTGTATCGCCGATTGACAAGCAAGCTGTCGACCGCGGCGAGGAGTTGCTTCGGGTCATCGGCCGAAGAGGCGTATTCGAGCAGGACGCCGGTTGCGTTTTCGTCGTCGCCGATTTGCGAGTACAGATCTGCCAGGTGTTGTGCCCCCCGTTCATCGGGCGCCATCTCGTTTAAGCGCCGCTGATAATTGATCGCCCGGTCGACGTCGCCTTCGGCCTCGCAGATCTTGACCAACTGCTCGAGCAAGACAGGGTCGCGGCGATCTTCTGACAGAAGCGTTTCGAGTTGCCGCCGCGCCGCGCCGGGGTTTCCGGCCGAGCGGTGCGCTTGTGCGAGGCAAATCGTGGCATCTCGCTGCGACTCGGACTCGCGGGACAGGCGACCGAGACGGTCTGTTAGACGATCGAATTGGTTGGTTCGCAAGTACAACGGTGCGAGACGCTCGATGGCGCCCAACTTCTCCCCGAGGGCGCTTGCCGACTCGAAGACCCGCCAATACAGCTCGATCGCCTCGTCCGTGCGGTAGTGCTCGCCCAGCGCCTGTGCGAGCGACTCGAGTGCCTGAGGGTCGGAAGGATTCACACGGACCGCACGCCTTAGCGCGTCAAACGCCTCTTCGGTCTTGCCCAGTTGAAAGCAGAGGTCGGCAAGAAACCGGTAGTGGCCTGGATTGCCGGGGGCACCGGCGACGACTTCCTGCGCCGCGCTCAGCGCCTCCTCGGCCCGGCCCAATCGCACTTCGAGCGATGCCACGTTCTTGAGGTGCTCGGTTCGATACCGAACGTCGAGCTGCGCCAGTTGTCGGCCTGCATCAGCCGCATCGGAAAACCGGCCCGACGACTCGAGAATACGGACCGCCGTCTGCCAAATAACCGGTGACCGGTTGTTAGTCTTCATCGCCTGCTGAATAGCCAAAGCAGCCCCCCGCCGGTCTGAGTTGGCCTCGTGATAGCGGGCCAGGCGATACGATTGCTCGGCCGTGGGATGCTCTGCCGCTTCAATCTGCTGCTGCAATACCTCGATTTCGCGAGTCAATCGATCAGCCTGCAGGAGGCTATGGATCCGCTCTTCCAGCAACAGCTCCTCTTCTTCTGGGGTCTGAGGCAGGCCTGCGGCCTTGTCGAGAACCTCCAGAGCAGCGGTCGTCTGTTCATCCTCGCGGAGCAATTGCGCCAGCCTGAGTTGATCGGCAAACTCCAGCCCCAACTGGTCGGCCTCTTGCAGCGTCGCGATGGCTTCCTTGAGATAGCGATTCTGATGGAGGATCTCGGCCAGGCGAACCAGCGTGTGGGAATTTCGATTCGCCCCGGCGGCGATCTGCGCCCAAGTCCGCAGCGCGTCTGCCTTGCGTTTGAGCGAGTGGTAATACTCCCCGAGATACTCGCGGTAAGCAGGATCTTCAGGCGCCAGTTCCACGCCCCGTCGATACAGCTCCAGGGCCTCGTCGGTCATCCGCGCCTGCCGGAACAAGTCGGCCAGTTGCACCACCGTTGCCGGGTCGCTGGATTTGCCCTCCAACATTCGGCGCCAGACATCGGCTGCCGAGTCACGCCGCTTCTGTTCCGATAGCGTCGTGTCCTTCAGCAAGACCTCACCCCACTCGCGGAGATGATCGGGGTTGGCCGGATCGTACTCGTCCAGGCGAGCGTACTGGGCGGCTGCTGCGGAAAAGTCCTTCGTCGCGACGTGCATGTCGATCAACGCGAGCCGCAGATCGACATCCGACGGCGCCAGGGTGAGAGCTTTTTCGTACCACGAGCGGGACTCCGCATAGCGGCCCTGGGACGCCAGAGCGCGACCGGCCCGCGTCATGGCCTGAATGTCGCTGGGGTGCTGCTGGAGCCACCTCTCGTAATAGGTCGTTAAACCGGCGTAGTCGTCGCTGCGTAGGAACACGTCTTCGATATGCTGCCGGACGTCTGCATGCAGCCAGCTTGTCGGGTTGAGAGCCGCCAGCAATCGTTCGTATCGCTCCAGCGCCGCCTTGGGACGCCCCAGGCGTCTCTGCAATTCGGCAGCCTTGAGGGCATGACTGACCTGGCGATATTCGTCGTCGGCGGTCTTGGCGAGTTTGTCGTAACGATCGAGTGCTTGCTGGTGGCGGCCCTCCTCAGCGAGCACAGCGGCAATCTCTGCTTGCACCCGTTCATCGCCGGGAAACTGTTTTTCCAGGCGGTCCCAGACATCCAACGCCTTTTCGTTCTGGAGTGCGCGCTGATAGATACGTCCGAGCTCCTGGTAGATCTCCAACATGTCGGCGCGGTTGGGACTTCGCTTGAGCGCCCTTTCATAAGCTGCTGCGGCATCGTCGATACGCCCGACCATTGCCAGCGATTGCCCCAGGTAGTAGGACGCCAACGGATCGTCCGGCTTGAGCGCCTCGGCCCTCTCGAAAGCTTCGACTGCCGCCGCTTCGCGACCTCTCTGATACTCCAGCATTCCCACAATCATCCAGGCGCCGCCGTCGTTGACTTGTCGGGCCTGTTCGGCAAATGAAGCCACAAACTCCTCGACGGTGCCACGTTCGACGTGGTGTCCGTAAACGCGATCCAGCGCCGTCCCCTTGCGCGGGTTGCGTTCCAGCAGCGTCATGAACCGTTCGATTGCACGGGCTTGCCGATCGTCGTCGCCTCCGCCGGGCTGGGCGGCGGCGTGTGGGGGAGCGAACAACACCAGTGCCAGCAACGCAATCGTTGGGGACCTTGAAGGAGTCTTCGCCACCTCGATCTCCTGGCTGGAAGCGCGAAACTTGTTTCGATGGGCGTCGAGTATTATTCCACGATCCGGAAGAGCCGAACTCGTTCTTGGGGCGACCGCACCCACTTTCGCCCTTGCTTGTGCACGCCGCCAACGGCAAGCAAGTGTTTGCCGTCAGGCGAGAAGTCGACTCCGATCACCCAGCCTTCACTATTGATTCGAACGATCTGACGGCCAGCGGCCAGGTCCCAGAGACGTAGCGTCTTATCCAATCCGCCGGACGCAGCCAGTCTTCCATCAGGCGATATGGCGATCCGCCGCACAACGTGCGTATGTCCCGACAACTCGTGCTCTAGCCGACCGGTCCGAAGATCCCATACACGGACCATGTTGTCATCGCCTTGTGCGTAATCCTGAAAGGACGCGGCCCCGACGAGTCGGCCGCCGGTCCCTGAAACGATCATGTTTCCATTGGGCGAAACGGCCATGGACCACACGAGGTCGGGGTGCGGCAAACTCTGTAGAACGCCTCCCCCATCGACTTTCCAGATGCGGACCATCTTGTCGGTCGACGAAGTCAACAGCCGCTCCCCGTCAGGTGTGAAAGCGACTCCCGTCAGCAGACTACCGTTGCCTTCAAACACGCGCAGGTCGGTTCCCGTCTGGGCGTTCCACAACCTCGCGGTTCCGTCGGCTGCCGAAGTCGCAAGGGTCCGGCCATATGGGCTAAACACAATCCCGCTGACAATGCCGGGGTGCACAAACGAAGCCACGACGTCTGCCGTTTCGACGTCCCAGACAGTCACGGCGCCGTTGAGTCCACTGGAAACGGCAAGCCTGCCGTCTGGAGATGCCGCGACCGATATGCCATGGTCGTTCGGCAGGCCGAACCTGCGGATGGTCTGACCCTTCTCGACGTCCCACAGGTGCATCGGCGGGTCCAAACCATCGCCCCCGATGAGAGCCCGCCTCCCGTCCGGCAAGAAGTTGGCGTGATAAACGGTGCCTCCCTTGTCGAACGCGTGGACTTCAACCAGCTTCAGTTGTGATGACGTGTCAGAGTCGCCCGGTTCCGAGGCACCGGCCGCACGCGTCTGTGCCGATACGTGCGTGATCGCAGGTGCTGCAATCAGCGCGAGGAGAGCCAGGACACATTGGCCGATGGCACCATCGAATTTGAACACAGGCTGCATATGGGTCCCGATTCTATGATGAATGCCTTGACACACATTCACTGAAAACACATACGGCCATTGTCGGCGCGCAATCCGCGTCGATCAAGAAAAAAACGAACCGGGCCGTTCCAGGCGAATCGGGCTCTGGCGGGAGCTTAGCGCAGCGCCTCAAGCGCTCCGACCTGCATGGCTGAGCGAGCGGGCAGGATGCCGCCCAACAATCCGGTTCCCAATGCGAAATAGCTGGCCAGCAAGATGACTTGGAGGTCGACCTGGAACGCAATGGCGACTTCTTTGCCCTTGAGCTCGATATTCTGCGTCAGGCCGTTTGTCGAGTATCCCAAGAGCACTCCGAGAATCGCGCCGAATGCCGCGATCAGCAGCGCCTCGAACAAGAAGCTGAGCAGGATCTGCCGGCTGCTATAGCCCAGAACGCGCATCACAGCGATCTCTTTGCGGCGCTGGCCGATGGCCGCGTACATGGTGGTCATCACGCCAAAGCCCACGCCGAACGCCATGAACGCGGCGATGACGAACGCGGCAGTCCGAAATGGTTCGGCATATCTGGCTTGCCGGGCGTAGTAGGTGTGTTCGGTCATGGCTTCGACAGGAGTCGTCGTCAGGTCCTTGAGCCGGGCTACAAGTCGGTCGGCTGCCTCGGGGCTGTGCGTCCGCAGCACAATTGTGGTGCAGACGCCTCCGCGACGAAAGGTACCGGCCAGTTCTGCCAGGTTGCACCACACTTCGGATTCAAATGATGATCCTTCCGCCGCGATCACGCCGACCACAGTCCAGCTCTTATGCCCCATCTTGAGCGTGCTGCCGAGTTTCAATCCATGCGACCGGGAGGCGGCCGCGCCGACCACCAACTCGCTGCGATTGGCCTGGAACATTCTGCCTGCAACCACTTTCACCTGCCGATGGACGGCGAGTGCGTCGGCAGTCACGCCGCGGATATCGAGCATGAGATATTCGCCTTTGGCCGCACCCGGAAGCGTAATGACGCTGTAGAGTTCACGGCTTGCGAGGCGACGACCGTCGGCCCCGCGCATCACGCCTTTCGCGTTCAACACGTGCGTCACGGCGCTTCGATCCATCTCGCTCAATAGCTCGTCCGTGTAGCCTTTGCTGAGAACCAGCACGTTTTGTCGTTCACCGGAGATGCTGCAGACCCTCTGCACGCCGTTGTAGAACGCCAGCATGACGATCAGCGCGGTCACGACGAGGGTAAAACCAGCTGCGGTCATCGCGGTTGTTTTCCAACGCACGACGAGGTTTCGCAGATTGTATTTGATGGGGATCATCTGCCCGCTCACACCACTTCGGAGAAGACGTCGGCTACGCGGATCTTGCGGACATTCCAAGCGGGTACGGCGCTCCCAGCCACTCCCAACAACGTTCCCAGAATCACTCCTTGGGCGATCACGGTCGGGGCGACCGGAAACATTGTCAAGAAGCCGATGCGGATTGGTAACAGGTCTGCCTGATTCAATTCGGAAACGGCGTAGACCAGCGACGCGCCCAGCGCGCTGCCGGTTGCCGATACCAGCACCGCCTCGGCGACAATCAACATCATGATTTGACGGGGCTGAAAGCCGATGACCTTGAGCACCGCCATCTCGGAGCGGCGCTCTTGTGCCGAAATGCTGATGCTGTTGGCCAGGACGATCAACACATCAATCAACAGAATGACCACCACGACATTCATGATGGCCAGGACAGCGGCATTGCGTCCTACGAATCGAGCGACCGATGACGACTCCGTTTCGACCCGAACCTCGGGTTGATGCCGCATGAATTGACTTTCGATGAGCGTCGCCAGCCGCTCGCCGGTTTGTTCGTCGCGCACGCGAATGTACATCAAGTTGACGGTGTCATGCTGGCCCAGCACGTCCTTGTAGTAGTCGCTGCGAAAGACCAACCCGCGGTCCCACAAGCCGGCGGGCAACACGCCGACAATTGTGAGGGGAACTTCGGCACCGAACACGGAGCGGCTGACGAAGCGAAATCGTTGCCCGACTTTCCAATTCATCATCTCGAGGATCTCCGGACCAATGAGCGCGCCGGTCTTCTCTTCTTGAAGGGCCAAGGCCGCCGCCGGATCGAGGTCTTGCAGATCAGAGAACATCGCGTACAGATTGTCAGGCCGCGTAGCGATGGCGGTGCCCCTGCGCCAGTTTCGCCGAGAGTCGTCGAAGTAACCGGGATAGAAGGTGATGGTCGTCCAGTCGTCGACCTCCGGCAGATCGGCAATCTTGTCAACGTAGCGCATCGGGAAGCGGCTGGGGGCCATCCAGCGCTCCGTGACGACGAGCCGCGTTTCGCTGGCTTGTGTTGTTACGAGTTCGCTGATGCCCTTGGTTGCCGAACTGACGAAGCCGTACACCGATACCAATACGACGACTGCCAGCCCCGTAAGCGCCGTTCGCATACGATTGCGGGTCAAGTTCTTCAAGATGAGCACTGCGAACTCGATCATCGCTGCCCCGTCCATTCCGGCACGTCTGCCGATGTCGTTAGGGCTGGTGGAGCATCGACGATCAGCGCGCCTCGATCGAGACGAACGGCAATCTGCGCACGGGACGCCGCTTGCGGGTCGTGTGTGACCATGATGATGGTCTTGCCCATTCGCTGGTGCAGTGCCTGCAACAGATCGAGGATGCCGTCGGCACTTGTTCCATCGAGGTCGCCGGTCGGTTCGTCAGCGACGATGAGATGTGGATTGGCGACGATGGCCCGTGCGATTCCGACCCGCTGCTGTTCGCCTCCCGAGAGCTGGCCGGGTCGGTGACGGAGGCGGTGTCCCAGTCCGACGAGTTCCAGGACCATTGCCACCTGCCGTTTGCGGACCCGACGGGGTATGCGCAGCAACAAGAGTGGAAGCTCGACGTTCTCGAAGGCGGTGAGCACCGGCACAAGGTGGTAGAACTGAAACACGAAGCCCACGTGGCCGTTTCGCCAGCGGGCCAAAGCGGCTTCGTCGAGCTCCGAGATGTCGACACCGTCGACGACGACCCGCCCCTCGGTGGGCTGGTCCAACCCGGCAATCAGGTTCAACAGCGTCGTCTTTCCGGATCCGCTGGGCCCGGTCAATGCAATGAAATCACCGGGTGGAATCTCGAAGTCGACGTCTTGCAGCACGCGGACCGTTTCTTGTCCGCGAACGTAGTGCTTGGTGACCTTTTGCAGGCTGATGTGGCAGCGTTTCGGCATCGTTGGCTGTTTCGCTTTCGTCATGCGAGCAGGCTATTGGACGCGAACCGCTTGTCCGTCACTCAGCAACCGCTCGCCCGGCAACAAGACGACGTCACCGTCATTCAGTCCCGAGTGCACGGTCACGAACTCGGTCTGCTCATCGCTCAGCAGTTCGCTGTTCGCCAGTGCAATCATCCGGCGCTGGGCGTGTTCTGCCGCATGGACCCATACGTAATAGTCTCCCGCCTCCCCGTAGACGGTCTCTCGGGGCAGGCGGATGACCGGCAGTTGGTCGGGACTCGGTTTGTCTTCGTACAGCAGAACGCGGCAATTCATGTACGGCAGCAGGTATTCGTCGGGCTCCAGGATTCGAACCCGCCATTCGACGACGCCTCGCTGTCGGTTGGCGACGGGGGTGCGCCGCGAGACCTGTGCCTCGTACACGCGGTCCGGTGCGGCTTCAATGGTGACTTCGCAATACTGCCCGATCCGCACGCTGTGGACTTCTTGTTCCGGAATGTCGATCTCGACTTCGAGTTCGCTCAAGTCGGCCATCACGCACAGGCTGGTGGAGAGGCCGTTCTCGGAACCGAATGCCTCGGGCCGCACGGTCTCGCCCAATTCGGCCTGCAGCTGCAGGATCGTTCCGTCGATGGGTGCAGTGACGCGCGTGCTTTCGAAGAAGTATTGCATCTTGGCCAGTACGGCCTTGGCCCGGTCCCACTCGGCGGCGGCGGCGGCGATGGCCTCGTCGCGCGGGCCGAGTTCGACCAGCCGCAGCTTTTGCTTCAGCTCGTTGACGTTCTCGTGCATCTCGTCACGTGTGGCTTGGATTTGGTCGAATTCGTGCACGGGCATCACTTTCTTTCGGAACAGATCCTTCGCCCGAGTGAGTTCCGCCTCGGCCAGCCCCAAGCGAACCTCGGCCTGCTTGACGAGCGCACCGGCTTCGCTCACTTCTTCGGGCCGAGAGCCGGCTGCCAGTTCGTCGTACCGGGCCTTGGCCAATTCGACCTCTGATTTGGCCTTCTCGAAGTCGGCACGAAAGGTCACGTCGTCAAGCACCGCCAGCAGTTCTCCCCGCTTCATCCTTTGGCCCAACTGCGTGTGTAAACCGACGATCGTTCCCGCCACGTTGGGACTGACCTGCACGGTCGCGTGGGGAATCAGGTAGCCGGCCGTGTCGAAGAGAATGGGCACCGGCGACTGTTTCTGCACAACCAGTGCGTCGACCTGCGGCGGACCGAGTAGCCATTCCTGTATGGACTGCGCGGAGAAACCTTCACTACGCCAGCCCGTAGTGGCGTATGCGGCGAGACACCCGGCAGACAGCAGCGCGACCACCGCTAACCACTTCAACAGGCGCCAGCCTTTGCCTCGGTTGTGGCCCAGAGAGTCATCTTCCAATTGCAGAGACGCGACGCGTTCGAACATCGTGCTCTCAGCGGCGGTGTGCGCACTGCGCGCCGCCGAGGGGTCGGAAGATCGGGCCGGTTGAGCCGAACCGCTTGTCGGTAGCGCAAGTGACTTCTTGATCGAGTCGGTCTTGGACATGGCTGTGGTCTCACGGTTGTTGTTCGAGGCGCTTCAGGCCGAATGCTGCGCCTCGTCCATCTTCTTTCGCAGGCTCAAAGGCCGCATGTCGGTCCACACCTCGCCGATGTATTGCAAGCACTCTTCCTTGGGACCGGACTTGTCCATGGCTTCCCAGCCCGGCGGCAGGTCTTTTCCTTGGGGCCAGATGGAATACTGTTCCTCGTGATTGCGGACGACGGTATAGGTCGTGGTATCTTGCTCTTCGTTGCTCATGGTTGTCCTTCGATGGCACTGGGGTACGTAGCTCTCAGGATGTCTGTGACGCGCGGAGCGCCTCTTGCAATTGGCTGGCGATCACATCGACGGCGGGATGTTTCAAGAACGTCACGTGATCTCCGGGCACTTGCGATGTCGTAACCGTTCCACGGGTGTAACGGTCCCAGCGGACGGATCGGCGATTTCCGAGATTCTGTTCGGCCCACCACACATACAGCGGTGCGCGAATGACTGGTGGCGAGTATCCGTTGAATAGACGCAGATGCATTTCCGTGTTGCGGACGTCCGTTTCGATCGATTCCCAGGAGACGGTTGGCGGTAGAATTTCGCGCCCGTGCTCGCGGGCCCATTCAACCAGCCAGTCGAATTGCTCGCGAAGTGAGAGCCGTTTCATATGGTCGAGAAACTCCCGACGCCGGTCTTTCGGCATGGCGTCGAATGTGTTTGGCAGGAAGTAGTCTGTCTTGAGGTGGAGGTCGAACGCCTCGATGGGGTTCAGTTCGCCGGCCCGTGTGCGCAAACCACCGTCCAGGATCCCCACCAGCGCGACGCGGCGTTCCTCTCTCTCCAGGGCCGCTGCAGTGCTGACGGCCAGTGCCGCCCCCGCCGACCATCCCAAGATGCAGTACGGTCCTCGTGGCTGATGCTCGAGAATCACCTGTGCAAAGTCGGCCCCCATCTCATCGAGAGTCTCGAAGTCTCGCTTGGCTCCGGGCACATCACTGACTCCGTACACTGGGTGTTCCGGCGCCAGCGCATCGGCAAGTTGCTGGTAGGGTGTCACATCCGCACCAGCCGGTTGCACGCAGAATACGGCCAGCTCGTCGCCTTTGGCATGCAAGGGGACCACGCAGTTTGCTTCCTCAATCCCCCCGTCGCACTCCAAAAGCTGTGCTAACTGTGAGATTGTGGGCGCGTTGAACAAGGTGGCCACCGGCAGCGAAGTTCCCACAACCTGCCGGATGCGAAACGCCACTTCGGTGGCCAGCAGCGAATAGCCACCCAGCTCGAAGAAGTTGTCGTGGACGCCAACACGCTCAATGCCGAGGACGGCGGCCCAGATGCCGGCCAGCTGTTGCTCGATATCGGTACCCGGCGGCACGTATTCGGTCTCGATTTCGGGTCGACTCTCTTCGGGTTGCGGCAGTGCCAACCTGTCGACTTTTCCATTGGCAGACAGCGGCAACTCGTCGAGCATCACATAGGAGACCGGGATCATGTAGTCCGGCAGGCTGGCCTTCAGGTAACCGCGCAGTTCGCTCACTGACGGCGGTGTATCACCTGCGGGCACGACGTAGGCCACCAGGCGGCGGTCGCCGGGTTGATCCTCGCGAGCGACGACAACTGTGGCCCGAATCTGGGGGTGCCGGCCAAGCTTCGCTTCAATTTCGGCCGGTTCGACGCGAAAGCCGCGAATCTTGACTTGATGATCGGTGCGGCCCAAAAATTCGATCTCTCCGTTCACGCGCCAGCAGCAGACGTCGCCCGTCTTGTACAGCCGCTCGCCGGCCTGCTCGCTAAACGGATTCGGCACGAAGCGTTCGCCGGTTTCGCGCGGTTGGCCCGCATAGCCCCGCGCCAACGGTTCTCCTCCGATATACAGTTCGCCGGGTAGACCGACAGGAACCGGGTTCATCCACTCATCCAAGATGTAACAACTCGCATTCGTGATCGGACGACCAATGGGCGGCAGCGCGGGCCAGGCTTCAGGTGCACCATCGAGAACATGCGAAGTGACGACGTGAGTTTCCGTCGGCCCATATTGATTCTGAAGCGATCGACCGCCGCAGGCTGACTGGACTTCCGGCGTGATCCGTAATTGTTCGCCGGCTGTAATCACTTCGCGCAGACGGGCCGGCCAACCCTGATCGGCGGCTGCGACCGCCAGGTGATGCAATGCCACGAATGGGACGTACAGGCGTTCGACCGACTGATCTTCGATGAGTTGCAACAGTCGCACCGGGTCGCGGCGCGTGGCTTCGTCAACCAAAACCAGCGTTCCGCCCGCGGCGAGTGTCGAGAAGATCTCTTGGAACGAGACATCAAAGCTGAACGAAGCGAATTGCAGCGTTTTCGTGGCGGTGTTCGAGTTCTGGAGTTGCCACGTCATGAGATTCGACGCGCACCGGTGGGTCATTTCGATCCCTTTCGGAACGCCCGTCGATCCCGACGTGTAGAGCACATAGACCAGATTGTCTGGATCGACGTCGATCTCCACTGGTTCGTCGGCGGAATCATCCACGACCGTGTGTTCGTTGATGTCGACGATTCGAGCGGGAGCTGTCTCCGCCGGGCCGCCCTTCCCGGTCAACAAAACGTCGATGGACTCGAGCACCGTCTGGAGTCGATCGGTCGGGGCCGTGGGATCGATCGGAACGTATGCGCCTCCGGCTTTGAGGGTGCCGAGCAATCCGACGATCATGTCGATCGAACGCTCCAGACAGATTCCGACTTTGACGTCGGGACCGACTCCCTGAGCTTGCAGGCGGTGCGCGAGCCGATTTGCCTTTTGATTCAACTCAGCGTACGACATCTCCCGGTCGCCAAACACAACAGCCGTCGACTCGGGAGATCGATTGACCTGCGCCGCGACGAGGTCCTGCACGTATGGCGGGCGACGGGCGGAAACGCTCTGGTTCCAATCGAACAGGATTGTCTGTCGCTCTTGGGCGGCCAACAGGGGCAACTGCGAGATCGGCACATCGGGCGACTGGATGGCCCCCTCGAGGAGCGTCGCAAAGTGTCCAGCCATCCGTTCGATGGTTCCCGCATCGAACAGATCGACTGCGTAGCTCAAGACGCACCCGATGTCGTCGTCGGTGGCAGATGCCGTCAGCTCCAGGTCGAACTTCGCGGTACTCCGCTCTTGCCCGATACGCTGCATGCGGAGTCTCCCCGGCACGTGGGCCGTTGTGGGAGGCGTGTTTTGAAACACGAACAGCACCTGAAACAGCGGACTCAAGCTCGCGGTTCGTTCGGGTTGCAGCTCTTGAACCAGCTTTTCGAACGGGACATCTTGGTGCGCGTAGGCCGTCAGGCAGACCTCGCGGACCCGCCGCAGCAGCTCACGAAAACTGGGATCGCCCGATAGACTGGTTCGCAGGACCAAAGTGTTGACGAAGAAACCGATCAGCGACTCCAGTTCGGGCCGCTGACGTCCCGCAATTGGTGAGCCGACGACAACGTCGTCTTGGCCGCTGTAGCGCGCCAGCAGCGCTTGGAATCCTGCCAGCATCGCCATGAACAGCGTTGCCTCTTCTTGATCGCTCAGTTCTTGCAAACCGCGCGACAATTCGCGGGGCAGTCGAAATCGATGCCGGTCGCCTCGCAGGCTCGGCGCATCGGGTCGGCGGCGATCGGTCGGCAAGTCCAGCGTCGGCACATCGGCCAATTGATCGCGCCAATAGGAAAGCTGCTGTTCGAGGACTTCGCCCGACAACCAGTCGCGCTGCCAGACGGCGTAGTCGGCATACTGGATCGGCAAATCGACCAGCGGCGACGGCGCATCGCGCGAGAATGCGGCATAGGTTGCCGCCAGTTCGCGCAGAAAGATCGCAGCCGACCAGCCGTCGAACACGATGTGGTGCACCGTCAGCAGCACAACATGGTCTTCCTCGCCCAAACGCAAAACCATCGCGCGCAGCAACGGTCCTTGCTCCAGGTCGAATGGTTGCGATGCTTCCTCGGTGGCGCGCTGCCGGGCCAATGCCATACGGCGAGACTCCGCAACCTGGCCCACGTCTTCAACACGGATCTCCCGACCGCCGGAAGGCTGAATGACTTGAAACGGCTTCCCCTGCTCTGCCTGGAAGGTCGTCCTCAGGACTTCATGTCGACGCAAGACTTCATTCAACGCACGTTCCAAGACATCCAACTTTATCGGTCCGCTCACTCGGGCCGCGGTGGGAATGTTGTACGAAGAGTTGTTCGGATTGAGCTGGTCCAAGAACCAGAGACGTTCTTGGGCGAACGAGAGCGGCGGCGGAGCGGAGTCATCTCTGCGCGGTATCTGCGGAACGGTGATAACCTCGGCTGCACCCTCTCCTTGCAGCCGCTTGTCGAGCAGCGCACGCTTCGATGCAGAGAGCCTGTTGCGGCGGGCAACCAGCGCCGCGCGGCGCGCCGAAACGGCCGAAGGACGGAGCCCGTCGAGATGTTCGGTACGCCCAGCCGCGGCGGCATCGACCTGCCGGTCCGATTCATTGGCATTCTGTGCGTTCTCGGCGACGCGTTCGTCGGCCATCAGCCTTCTCCGGTGATCGGAAGTGCGTCGTCGTCCATGGCTTCGATTGCATCCAATAGGGTTTCCTCGACGACGAGTGCCAGCTCCTCGATGGTGGGCGACTCAAACAGCCTGCGCAACGACAGTTCGATGCCAAACGTGGCGCGCACGCGCGACATGAGCTGCGTTGCCAGCAAGGAGTGTCCGCCAAACTCGAAAAAGTTCTGATCGATGCCCATCCGCTCGATGTCGAGAACTTCGCACCAGATTGCGGCCAGTTGTTCTTCGACCGGCGTTTGCGGCGGCACGAACGGTCGGTCGCCATCGGGACGAATCTGCCCGACTGCCGGCAGCGCGCCGCGGTCGATCTTGCCGCTGGGGGTGAGCGGTAATGATTCCAGCACGACGAAGTCGGCCGGAATCATGTAGACCGGCAGACGGGCTCTGAGGAACTGCCGGAATTCGCTGTTTGAGATCGCCTGTTCGTCATTCTGAGACAAATAGGCGACCAGGCGGGTGCCGCCCCGACGGTCTTCGATGGGCACGACGATGGTCTGCGCAACCGACGGATGGTCCGCCAGCACGGTTTCGATCTCGCCGGGTTCGATGCGAAAACCTCGAATTTTGAGTTGATGGTCGGCACGCCCCAGAAATTGGAGATTGCCGTCTGGCAGCCAACGGCAGCGATCTCCAGTCTTGTAGAGCCGGCTGCCGGCTTCGCCGAACGGATTGGGCACGAACCTCTGGGCGGTCAACTCCGGTTGGTCCTGATAGCCGCGCGCGAGTCCCGGGCCGCCGATGTAAAGTTCGCCCGGCACGCCGATCGGCACCGGATTCAGCGATCCATCCAGAACGTATGTCTGCGCGCCCGCGTGTGGCTTGCCGATGGAGACTTCGGGAAGGCGGTCCACCTTGGGTGCGTCCGCCGAGACTTGTTTCGCCAGATCGCAGAAGGTGGCCGCGACAGTTGTTTCCGTCGGACCGTAGGTGTTGATCAATCGTACGCGCGACTCGACGCGACGCCGCCAATCGTCGAGGAGACTCGGTTCGGCCCGCTCGCCTCCGATGATCGTCAATCGGACACTCTCGGGGACGGTCGTTTCCTCTCGGACAATCGAGTTACAGCACTCGTGCCAGAAGGCCGTCGGCAGATCGAGAACACTGACACCCAGCTCCCCGCACCGCGTGAAGAAATCGGGGATCGACTCCATCATGGCCTCAGTCCGCAACACGAGCGCGGCGCCCGCGGTAAGCGCCGGAAAGATTTCTTCGATGGAGATGTCGAAACTTACCGACGCAAATTGCAATACTCGATCGTCGAGGCTCAGTTGATAGCATTCGCGCGCAGCGCGGGCGAAATTCGCGAGGGCCGAGTGCGGGATCTGCACACCATTGGGGCGGCCGGTCGAGCCCGACGTGAAGATCACATATGCCGCGTTAGAGCCGGTCGCGGGGCAATCCATCTCGTCGCCACCGTACCGCGCTACGTCGTCCCAATCGCGGTCGAGACAAACGTACGGCGCATCGGATTCGGGCAAGACGTCCAACAGGCTTTCTTGTGTCAGGACCAAATCGGTCCGACTATGTTGCAACATGAACTCCAGCCGGTCGCGGGGGTACTCGGGATCGAGGGGCACGAATGCGCCGCCCGCCTTCAGGATGCCCAGCATGCCGACAATCATTTCGAACGAGCGTTCGATGCACAGCCCGACCGTCACGTCGGGCCCGACGCCGTGATGTTGCAGGAAGCGGGCCACCTGATTCGTGCGGTCCGCCAGTTGTTGGTAAGTCAACTCGCGATCGCCATCCACAATGGCGACCGCCTGTGGTGTAGCGCTGACCTGAGCCGCGAAGTCATCGACGATCAGGCTCTCGACTGCAGGCACGCCCGAGGGTGGGTTCCAGGTGTCGACGAGAAGTTGTCTTTCGTCCGCCGCCAGGAGACACAATTGCGAAACCGGCCGTGATGAGTCTTCAGCAACCTCTTCCAGAATCTTCTGAAGGTGGGCCATCATGCGTTCGATCGTCGACTGATCGAACAAGTCGGTATTGTACGACCAGCCAAACCGCAGGCCCTCGCCAGTCTCATTGACACCCAGGTCGATGTCGAACTTGGCGCTCTGCCGGCCCAACGCGACCGTCTCGACATCCATGCCGGGCAGTTCGGCTTCCGGCGGCGGGGTGTTTTGCAGGGTGAAGAGCACTTGAAACAGCGGACTGCGGCTCATGTCACGGACCGGCTGCACGGTGCGCAGCAGCTGTTCGAACGGCACAACCTGGTGCGCGTACGCGTCGAGCGTTACGTCGCGAACCCGCGCCAGGAACTCCTCGAACGTAGGGTCGCCCGAGAAGTTGCCCCGCAACACCAGCGTGTTGATGAACAGTCCGATCAAGTCTTCGGTCTGCCGGGTCGTACGACCGGCAATGGGTGTGCCGACCAGCACGTCCTGCTGACCCGAGTACCGGTGGAGCAACACCTGGAATGCCGCCAGCAACGTCATAAACGTCGTCGCACCGTTTTCGCGGCCCAGAGCTTTGATTTCGCTGGTCAACTCCGGCGGTAGCCTGTGCCTGTACTGCCCGCCGTTGATCGATTGGATCGCGGGCCTCGGCCGGTCGGTGGGCAGTTCCAGTGAATGCGGTATGTCGCCGAGCTGATCGACCCAGAAGGCGAGTTCCGAATCCAACACTTCTCCCGAGAGCCACTTGCGCTGCCAAGTCGTGAAGTCTGAGTATTGCAGCGACAGGTCGGCCAATGGCGAGGGGCCATCATCCGCATACGCGTGGTACAATCGCGCCAACTCGCGAATGAAGACTCCCCGCGACCAGCCGTCGAACACGATGTGATGCACTCCGAATAAGACGGCGTGATCTGCCTCGTCCAGCCGCAGAACCTCCACTCGCAACAGCGGCCCGTTTGCCAGGTCGAACGGTCGGCTCGACAACTCCATTGCCAGCCGCTGCGCTTCGGGTTCCTTTTCCTCGTCCGGAAGGGTCCTCAGGTCCTTGATTGCCACATCCAAAGACAAGGCCGGCAAGATGTCCTGCACCGGTCGGCCATCGACCGACGGAAACGCGGTGCGAAGCGATTCGTGACGCCGGACGATCTCATTGACGGCCCGTTGCAGCGCGTCGACGTTCAACGGGCCGCGGACCCGAATGGCTGTCGAGATGTTGTACAGCGGGCTGCCCGGATGCAGCTGGTCCAGAAACCACAGACGTTCCTGTGCGAACGACAGCGGGATGATTCCATCATCCGGCGAGGTGCCGCTCAACTCGGGCTCATCCGTCGTAGCCAAACCGTGTTCGATCGTCGGTGCGAGTCCGGCAATCGTGTGCGTTTCGAACAATCTGCGGAGCGGCAGCTCGACTCCAAATGCCTCACGGGCTCGTGCGGTGACCTGTGTTGCCGTCAGCGAGTGCCCGCCCAGTCCGAAGAAGTCGTCGTGAATGCCGACTTTGTCTACCCGCAGGACCTCGCTGAATATCTCGGCGAGTTTGAACTCCGTCGGGTTCCGCGGGGCGACATAGTCGGAGCTCGCGTGCCGTCGCACCCGGCGCGGAGCGGGTAAAGCCTTGAGATCGACCTTGCCGTGCCGTGTTCGGGGCAATTCGGGCAGGCTGACGACAGCCGCGGGAATCATGTGGGACGGCAGGCGGGTGTCCACGAAACTACGCAGCTCATCGGTGCTTGCTTGTTGCCCGGTTCTAAAGACGACGTATGCCACCAACTGCTTGTCGCCAGGTGCCTCTTCGCGGCCGATGACGATGGCCGACTCGACGCTTGAATGGTCCAGCAGCGTGGACTCAATCTCTCCCGGCTCGACTCGAAAGCCGCGAATCTTGATCTGGTTGTCAACGCGCCCCAAGAACTCGATTGTGCCGTCCGCGAGCCAGCGGCAGCGGTCGCCCGTCTTGTAAAGTCGCGAGCCCGCCACGTCGCCGAACGGATCGGGAATGAATCGTTCGGCTGTCAACTTCGAGTCGCCGAGATATCCGCGTGCCAACAGCGCACCGGCCACGTAGAGTTCGCCCGGTAGTCCCACCGGCACTGGTTGGAGTTGGGAATCGAGCACATAGCACTGCGTGCCCGGCAGTGGCCGGCCCAAAGGGGCGCCTCGCGACGACGTATCGCTTTTGAGTTGGCCGGCCGGAAACGTCAGCACTCCGACGGTCGTCTCGGTCGGTCCGTAGTGATTGAACATCTCGCACTGAGGTGCGATGCGTACGAGGCCGGCCAGCCAGTCTCGCTTGGATTCTTCACCGCCGACAATCAGTAAGCGCCGGGGAAGCACACGTTCTGGCGAGCTGGCATTACTTTGCAGGGCGGCCAGGTGCGTCGGGGCGATCTTGAGGCAGTCGATCCCGATTTGCGCGAAAGCCTCTTCCAGCCGCCGAGCGTTCAACGAGTCGTCTTCAGAGAAGACTTGCAGACATCCGCCGGTTACTAGCGGCGGAAAAATGGTCGACTTGCACGCGTCCACAGAGAGCGGCTGGACCCACGCGAAGCGCAAGCCAGGCTCGATGTTCAAGCGGTCGAGCAGCCCCAACACGTAGCTGGAAATCTGCCGGTGCTCGACGACCACACCTTTCGGCTGCCCGGTTGAGCCGGATGTGAAAATGACGTAGGCGGCATTCTCCGGTCGGACGCTGCCACGCGGTGGCGTCGTCGGATGCTCCGAGATGTGATCCCATTGCGAGTCGATGCAGATGGTGCCGGGGCAAAGAACTCCGCCTGCTTTGACGAGTTTTTCTTGGGCGAGCACGATGCGGGCTCGAGTCACGTCTAGCTGGTACTGTAGACGGGACTGCGGCGCTCGGGGATCGAGCGGCAAATAGGCGGCGCCCGCTTTGAGTGTGGCGAGCAACCCCACGATCATCTCTAGCGAACGTTCCATCTGAATCCCGACGAACTCATCAGGCTTGACGCCGAGTTGTGCGAGGTGATGCGCCAGCTGGTTGGCCCGGTCGTCGAGCTGTTGATAGGTGAGCTCGTCACCGTCGAAAGCAACTGCTGTGCGCTGGGGAGTCCGGCGGACTTGTTGTTCAATCAACGTGTGAAGGAGGGCCGGGGCGGGTGGCGGCTCGGCACGACTCCAGTCCTCCAATACCTGGGAACGCTCCGCATCCGGCAGCAAAGTGATCTGCGAAAGAGGCGCGTCGGGTCGGTTGACCACAGCCTGCAGCAGCGTCAAGAAATGTTCGGCCATGCGTTCGATGGTCGCAGCATCGAACAGATCTGTGTCGTACCGCAGCGACCCGGTGAGTTGCCGTGCTCGCTCGACCATCTCCAGCGTCAGATCGAATCTCGCCGTACTGCGCTCTGGATTGATGGGCGCGAGCCGCAAACCGCCAGGCACCGAGATGGCCGGCATGGGTGCGTTCTGCAGCACGAACATCACCTGGAACAACGGGCTATGATTCAGATTCCGATCCGGCTCTAACTCGAGCACGAGCTTTTCAAAGGGCAACTCCTGGTGCGCGTATGCATCCAGACAGGTCTCGCGTACCTGATCGACGAATGCAGCGAAACTCGGGTCGGAGGCACAGTCTGCCCGCAGCGCCAATGTGTTGACGAAGAACCCAATCTGGTCCTCCAATTCCGCGCGCTGCCGCCCTGCGATGGGTGATCCGACTGCGAAGTCGTGCTGGCCGCTGTATCGTGAGAGCAAGGCATCAAATGCAGCCAGCAGCGTCATAAACAACGTCGCCCCGCGCCGCTGGCCGAAATCTCGTACCGCCTGCGACAGCTCGACCGGTACTTCGAAACGGCAAACTGCTCCACGGTGGTGCCGCACCGTCAGTCTCGGTCGATCCGTCGGCAACTCCAGTGCAGGCAGGTCGGCCAGTTTCGACTTCCAATAGGCCAGCTGCTGATCGAGTCCTTCGTCGCTCAACCACTCGCGCTGCCACAGCGCATAGTCAGCGTACTGCAGTTTTGGCTCGAGCAGCGGCGATTCTTCGTTTCGCGAAGAGGCGTCGTACAGCGCTGCCAATTCGCGAAGAAAGACCCCCCAAGACCAGGCGTCGAAAACGATGTGATGCACAGTCAGCAACAACACGTGGTCTTCTGTGTCCAGCCGGATTGCATTGATACGCAGCAGCGGGCCGCGCAGCAAATCAAACGGCCGGTTGGCTTCGTCCTGGGCCAACTTCATGGCCTGGGCCTCGCGCTGTTGGGGAGAATCGCCGCTCAAGTCTCTAAGGGGCACGTCGATACTCGGCGTTGAGGCGACCACCTGGACCGGTTCACCTTGAATGGCCGGAAACGTAGTCCGCAGCACTTCGTGTCGACGAACGATCTCATTGACCGCCTGCTTCAAGGCATCGAGCCGCAAGGAGCCCGTTACGCGGACGGCGCGAGCAATGTTGTACAGCGGGCTGTCGGGGATAAATTGATCCAGGAACCACAGTCGCTCCTGGGCGAACGATAGAGGCACCAGCTTTTGTTCGACGTCGCGGCTCAGAACCGGAACCGGCGCCGCCTTTTCGGCCGTTTGGATCAACACCGCCAGGCTGGCGATGGTTTGGGCGTCGAATAACTCGCGGAGCGGAAGGTCGACCTCAAATTGCTCGCGAGCCCGGGCAATGACCTGTGTTGCCAGCAGCGAATGACCGCCCAACTCAAAGAAGTTGTCGTGGATGCCAATCTTGTCAATCCGCAGCACTTCGGACCAAATGTCGGCCAGTATCTGCTCGTCTTCGTTTCGCGGCGCCGCGTATTGTGTCTTGAGTTCCGGCCGGCTCTTGTCGGGTTTGGGCAGCGCGGCGTGGTCGATCTTGCCGTTCGGCTTTTGTGGCAATCGATCCAGCGCCGTGATCGTTGCGGGGATCATGTATTCCGGCAGTCGCGACTGGAGGTAATCTCGCAGCCTGATTGGCGCAGGCTGATGGCCGTCAAGGGCCACCACGTATGCCGCCAGTCGGATATCGCCGGGCACGTCTTCATGCGGAACCACGGCAACCTGTTTCAGCTCTTCGTGCTCGGCCAGCACCGCCTCGATTTCGCCGAGCTCCACCCGGTTGCCTCGAATCTTCAGCTGGCGGTCCTTTCGGCCGCAGAATTGGAAGTTGCCGTCGCGCAGCTGCCGAGCCAGATCGCCGGTCTTGTAGACCAGATCCCCGGGCTCGTCGGTGAACGGATTCTGGACGAAGACCTCATCAGTCAGCTCGGGTTGCCTGTAATAGCCCAACGTGCGGTAGGGAGTCCTGATGTAGATCTCGCCGACCATGCCCGGTGAACAGGGCTGCCCGTCTTGGATGACAAGCGCCTGCGCCCCTTCCATCGGCTTGCCGATCGGGATGAAATCACGCTGGAGATCTTTGTCCTCTACGATGTGGCAGAACTTCGTCATCGTGGTTTCAGTCGGACCGTACAGGTTGACCAACGTTGTCCCCGAACCGTACCGCTCCCTCCACTTTCTGACGTCGGCCACCGCCAGAGCCTCGCCGGAAAGCAGCACGTATCGCAGTGCATCGAATGTGTCGGACGTACAGTCCGCGTTGACGATCATCGAAAACGCCGAGGGAACCGTGTGGATCAGGTCAATCTGGTTCTCGCAAATCCAACCTGCGGCGCGCTGGCCATCCAGCAGCATCTCCGGTTCCGGCGGAATGCAAATCGTTCCGCCGCTGCACAGCGGAACCAGCACGTCCCTCAAGAACGGATCGAATGTCGGAACGACGAACTGGCTGAACCGCCAGCCCGGCTGAACGTCGAGCTTCTGCAGTTCCCAGAGGATGAAGTGCGACAAACCCTTCAAGCAGCCAGCGATTCCCTTGGGTGAGCCGGTCGATCCCGACGTGAAGTACACGTAACACATCGCGTCCGGTTCGAGGGTCGCGACTATCCGATCCGCCTGATGGCCGTTCCCGCTTGCGTACTGATCCGCTATCGCTGCTCCGCCGGGACATGTCACGACGGTTGAAGGGCACAGCTCGGCCAAGGTAGTCTGCAGTTCGTTCTCGCCCTCACCGACCACCACACAGTCGGGAGACAACAGCCTGGCCGTGCGGCGGAGCCGTGCGGGTGGACTCGATGGGTCGAGCGGCGCAAACACAAATCCGCCGCGAAGACATGCCAGCAGGGTGACGATCATCTCCACTCGGTCTCGCGGCGCGGCAGCCACAACAGAACCGGTGGTCATTCCGCGATCGAGAAAAGCCTTGGCCAGGCGGTCAGCGGATCGATCCAGCGCCGAATACGAAATCTCTTGTTCCTGCCAGTGAATCGCGATGTCTGTCGCGAAGCGGTCGAATGCATGATCGAGCAGCCCCAATAGGCTCGTCTCGACGGGTGGGGCTGCAGGACTGACGTGTCCGGCCGGTACGTTCTTAGTAACCGCCGAATCGGCCAGTACAGTTTCAGCGCCGGTCGCCGTCGACTCTTTCAATGCTTCATCAGGCTTGAAGTTCATGGTTTGGCCCTGACGGATCTCGGGGTGATCCACTACAACTCTTCCAGGCTTCCGGTAAACTCTGCGATCAGCGATTGTTGGCTCGTAGTCGAGCCGACAGCCAACTTGGAAAGGTTTTGCCGAGGCTCGTCCACAACGGCCTCGAGCAGCAACTGGTAGTTGCGGGACATCTCGGCGATCGTTTCCGGATCGAACAAGCTAGCGTTGTAAGTAAAGCCCAGGTCGATCGAGTTGCCGTCATCGGCGACGTACAGCGTCAAGTCGAATTTCGACTCGCCTTCGACCGCCAGGCCCTCAACTGTCAGGCCGAACATCTCGGCGTCGCCTGCATGCGGCTCATGCTGGTTGAAGTTGAACAACACGCGAAACAACGGCGTGTCCTGTAGCCGCCGCTCGGGCTTCAATTCTTGGACGAGTTTCTCGAACGGAACATCCTTGTGCGAATAAGCTTCCAGGCAGCCTTGACGCACCCGCCGGAGGAAGTCGACAAAGCTCGGGTCGCCCGACAGGTCGGCGCGGAGCACAAGCGTGTTGACGAACAAGCCGATTATCCCTTCGAGTTCGGTCCTCGGCCGGTTCGCAATCGGTGAACCGATCGAGAAATCGAACTGTCCGCTGTACCGAGAGAGCAACACTTCGAATGCGGCCAGCAGCGTCATGAACAAGGTGGCGCCGTTGCGTTCGCTCAGATGGCGGGCCGCCGTCGAAAGTTCGATCGGCAGTCGATGCGACATTGTGGCAGCCCGGAATCGTTGGTCGTCGGCTCGCGCGCGATCGGTCGGCAGATCGAGCACCGGCAAGTTGGCCAGCTGGCCTGTCCAATAGGCCAGCTGGGTCGCTAGCACCTCGTCGGACAGCCACTCGCGCTGCCAGTGCGCAAAGTCGGCGTATTGAATCGGCAACTCGGGCAAAGCGGCCGGCACACCGGTCACGAACTCGCTGTACAGCGCGGCCAGTTCCCGCATGAAGACGCCAATCGACCAGCCATCGGAAATGATGTGATGCATCGTCAGCATCAGCACGATGTCGTCCTCGGCCAGCCGGATCGCCCGCGTGCGAATCAGCGGTCCCACCTTCAGGTCGAACGGTCGCCCCATCTCCTCTTCGATCAGCCGGCGCAGTTGCTCGTCGCGATCCGGGCCCGTCAACTCGCCAATGTCCTCAACCGTGATGTCGAGCAGCAGTTCGCGCGCGATCGATTGCACTGGCTGACCGTCGACCGACGGGAAGGTCGTCCGCATCGCCTCATGCCGCAGAACCACTGCGTTGAGGGCCCGCCGTAGCGCTCTCATGTCCAACGGACCGGTGACGCGGACGGCCGTCGGCATGTTGTACGAAACGCTTCCGCTGACGAGTTGATCGAGGAACCAGAGCCCTTCCTGCGCGGATGACAACGGGATGCTTGCCCTTCGCGAGACTCTCGGAATGTCCGGCAGCCGTCCGTTGCGTTCTGATTCCTCAATCAGTTCGGCCATCGCCGCAATCGTCGGCGCTTCGAACAGTCTTCGGAGCGGCAGCTTTACTCCGAAGATCTCGCAGGCACGCGAAATGAGCCGTGTTGCCAACAACGAGTGACCGCCGAGTTCGAAGAAACTGTCATGAATGCCCACGCGATCGAGTCCCAACACGTCGCACCACAGGCTGGCCAGCTTTTCTTCAACGTCGTTGCCCGGTGGCGCGTAGCCGTCGGCCAGCTCTGGCCGCGCTCCGCTGGGCATGGGCAGCGCCTTGCGGTCGATCTTTCCGTGAGGCGTTAGCGGCAGGCGTTCAAGGCTGATGAAGATGGCCGGCAACATGTAGTCCGGAAGGCGTTGACGCAATTGCTGCTTCAATTCTTGCGAGCTGGCAGCTTGGCCGGGGGCGGCAACATGGTAAGCCACCAACTGCGTCCCAATGCCCTCGCGATGATGTGCCGATACAACGGCTTGCTCGATTGCCGGGTGGCTGGTCAGCGCGGCTTCGATTTCGCCCAATTCAATGCGGTGGCTGCGGACTTTTATCTGCTGATCAGTTCGGCCGATGAACTCGAGTGTTCCGTCCGGTCGGAATCGGCAACGGTCGCCCGTTTTGTACAGACGCGATCCCCGCTCACTCGAAAACGGATTCGGAACAAACCGCTGGGCAGTCAGTTCCGGCTGCCCGAGATAGCCGCGAGCCAACCCCGTACCCGCGATGTGCAACTCGCCAGCCATGCCAATCGGGACCGGCTGCAGATGCTCGTCGAGCACGTAGACGCGGGCCGTTGAAATCGGGCGTCCGATTGGAACCTGGACTTCCTCCGCCCCGGTCAATCGGCCATCCTGTTCGGTCAAGTCGCAGGAAGTCGCGACGATGGTGGACTCGGTCGGGCCGTACGTGTTCACCAAGCGGACTGAGGAATCGACGCTATTCCACCAGCTCTTGGAGCAGTCGGACCGGGCTTGTTCACCGCCAATAATCACCAGTCGCAGCGCCGGCGGCATGTCCGTGGTGATCTGCGGCAAAACAGAGGCCAGCTCGTGCCAATACGCCGTCGGCAGATCGAGAACGCTAATCCCCAGCCGCCCGCATTCCGACAGGAAGTGCTCCGCCGACTCGATCATGTCGTCGTCACGCAGCACCAGAGTCGCCCCGCTGGCGAGCGTCGAAAAGATCTCCTCGGCGGCCGTGTCAAAACCGATCGAAGCGAATTGCAGAACACGGTCCGAAGGGCCGATTTCAAACAACCCGGCGGCTGACTGCGCGTATGACGCGAGCGCGCCGTGAGTCACAGCCACTGCGTTGGGCGTCCCTGTCGAGCCGGATGTGAAGACGATATAGGCGACGTTCTGCTCGTCGACACTGAGGGCTGGAGCTGCAGTGTGTGGTTCCTCGAAGCCCCAGTCCGAATCGAGGCAGAGGGTGAGTTCGTCGTCAAGCGGAACGCGGTCTCGCAACGCACGCTGCGTCAGCACCAATTGTGCTCCAGACTGCTGCAACATGAACTGCAGTCGCTCACGCGGATAGGTCGGGTCGAGCGGCATGTAGGCGCCGCCACTCTTGAGCACGCCAAGCATCCCGACGATCCACTCCGGCGACCGCTCGACACACAGCCCTACTGCATCGTCCGGGCCGATCGCTTGGTTCCGCAGATAGGCGGCCACGCGGTCGCTGCGTTCGTCCAGCTCCTTGTAGCTAAGCACATCTTCCTCGCACTGCACGGCAGGTGCATCGGGTGCCGCTCGGACCTGAGCGGCAAACAGTTCCGTCACTGATGCGTTGGCAGCGGGCAGCGCGGTGGAATCGGGTCCGCTGAAACTGCCCAGCAGCCGATCGCTTTCCGCATCAGAGAGCAAGCTGACTTGCCGCAACTGGGAGTCCCGATCTTCGAGCAGCGCATCCAGAACGCGAAGGAACTGGTTTTGCGTTTGTTGCCGTTGTTCGGCATCGAAGACTTCCGAGTGAAACTGAAATTCGACCGAAAGACTCTCCTGGCCGTCATGGTCTCGAACAACGATGCTCAACGGGTCGAACGCCTGACCGATGGACACCTCGTCGAGGCGGGCCGCCGCGCCGTCGAATTCGAGACGCGGCTGCCGCCGGTAATTCAGGACCACGTTGTACATTGGTTCTTCAGGCGGATTTCTGACGATGTAGCGCTGGTGTTGGATGGCCTCGAGGACCGCGCCTGTCACCTTCTTCAAGAGAGATTCAAACGTTTCACGCTCCGACAGGGCGACTCGCAGTGGCAGCACGTGCATGAACAGACCGATCGTTTCGGCATCTGTTCTCGTCGAGCGGTTGAGGACAGGCATACCGATCGAAATGACACGATGGCCCGAAATGCGATACAGGTAAGCAAACAGTGCGCTGGCAAACAAAGCGAATCGCGCAAGTTGTGGGCTCAGTGCGGCGACCTCCAGGTCATTGGCAAGCGAAATGATTGAGTGCGTTCTGGCCGCTCCGACATCGAGAATCGCAGACTCGGACTTCACCGAGTGCACCGGCCGCGACTTTCCGTAGAACTCGATTGGTGCGCACTCTCCGGCGAGCTGCCGCTGCCAGTATTCCCGAGACCGCTGGTACGCTGCGGTTTGGCGCTGCGTTTGTTGTTGCTTGAGATACCTCCGAAACTGCGGGACGTTCGGCGAGCCAGCGGCGCGGCCGTTCCCGAAAGAGCCGTAGATCCGATCGATGTGGCGATAGATCAGCTCGATCGAGCGGCCGTCGCTGATGACGTGGTGCTGATTGAAATACCAGACAAATTCGTCATCGCCGAGTCGTATCAAGGCCGTGTCGAACAGCCTGCGTTCGAAATCAAAACTGAGCCGGCTCCGCTGCTTGACCAACGAGTCAAGCCGTGAGCGCGGGCTGCGTGCGGTGCTGAAGTCGTGGTAGTCCACAGAGAACTGCAACTCGGACAAGACGCGTTGATGTGGCAGGCCGTCGATTTCTTCGATGACTGTCCGCAGCGCGTCGGATTTCGCAATCAGCTTCGAAAACGCCTTGTCGAAACGCTCTGGATCGACGCGTTTGTCGATCGTCAGAGTGGCGGCCGTGTTGTAGAGCGGTACTTCGCTGAACAGCTTCTGGCCGGTCCACACCAACAATTGATTCTTTGAGAGGTTGGTCTGCTCGACGAGCCGCTCCAATTCCAAATCGGCAGACAGACGCCCCGGGTCTGGACCGGGCTGTTGAGTTGGCGTTGCACCCGCGATCCGACGACGTTTGGCAACCAACGACTCTTCGTCTGCCGCGGATAGGAAATTCAGGTCCAAGATCTGCGCAGCGGGATCAGCGACGATTGCTGCCGACAAGTCCTGGAAGTGTTCCGACAAGGCGACGATGGATTCCTCGTCGAACAAATCTGTGTCGTACTCGAACACACCCGCCAAGCGGTCGTCTGATTCCCACATCGTCAGGCTGAGGTCACACTTGACGGTCGTTGACGGCACCTCGAACTCGCGCAGCTGCAGTCCCGCGACGTTGATTTCTTCCGGCGGCTGATTCTGGAATGAGAACGTCACCGCAACGGGACCGCTGCCTAGATCGCGGTCGGGCTGAAGTTCCTCGACGATTTTTTCGCACGGCAGATCTTGGTGGGCGAAGCCTGCCAGGGCTATGTCGCGAACGCGAGAGAGCACCTGTCGGAATCGCGGATTGCCGGACAGATCGCTGCGCAACACAAGAATGTTGACGAAAAAGCCGATCAGGTTCTCGGCCTGTGCCCTGTTTCGATTGGCAATTGGAGTGCCGACTACGATGTCGTCGTGGCCGGTGTAACGACACAGCAGAACCTTGAACGCCGCCAACAGGGTCATGAACATGGTTGCCCGCTCGACATCAGCCAGGCGTTCCAGGGCGCGCGTCGTTTCTGTGCACAGATTGAAAGAATGCGTCGCGGCAATGTGCGCAGGCTCTCTCAGTCGAGGGCGGTCCGTCGGGAGTTGCAGGAGCGGAACATCGGAGAGTTGCTTCTTCCAGTACGCCAACTGTTTCTCGAGTACGTCCCCCTGCAACCACTGCCGTTGCCAACATGCGAAGTCTGCATATTGAATCGGCAACTCAGGCAAAGGCGATGCCTCGCCGTCGCGAAACGCTGCGTACAGCGCGGCCATTTCACGAATGAGAATTCCCAGCGACCAGGCATCGGAAACAATGTGATGCATCGCCAACAGCAGCACGTGGTCGCCCTCGCCCAAACCAAGCAGCCGGGCCCGCAGCAAAGGCCCCTCTTTCAGTGAGAATGGCTGGTCGACCATGGCCCGCGCGTGCTTGTGAGCTGCGCCCAAGCGGAGACTCGCTGGAATCGAAGCCAGATCGATTTCAGGGACTTCGACCTTGAGTCTGCGGCGCACGACCTGAACCGGGCGGCCGTCAATCTCTTCAAAAGTGGTCCGCAAGACTTCGTGCCGCTCTACGATCTCGTCCAGGCAGCGTTTGAGAACTTTTCTGTCGAGAGGTCCACTCACGCGGACGGCCAGCGGGATATTGAAACTTGTTTGCTCAGGCGCGAGTTGGTGCAGGAACCAGAGCCGCTGTTGTGCAAAGGACAACGGTAGGTCCCGCGTGCGATCTGCCACTTCGATGGGCGCGACGACGGACGCCTTGGCGGCCCGGTCGATCGCCTCGGCCAATCCCTCGATTGTCGGCGTTTCGAACAGCTCTCTGAGCGGCAGGTCGACGTGAAAGCGGTCTTGAATCCGTGCCGCTATTTGTACGGCAACCAGGGAGTGGCCGCCCAATTCAAACAGGTCGTCGTGGACGCCGGCCCGCTCAACATTGAGGACTTCGCGCCAAATTGCGGCCAGCCGCTCTTCGGTCGCGCTCCGCGGCTGAATGTAGTCAGCGTCCAATTCGGGCCGAGCGGTATCCGGCTTGGGCAAAGCATCTCGGTCGAGCTTGCCGGTTGCCGTCAACGGAAACTCCTGCAGCTGCACAAAGACGGCAGGCACCATGTACACGGGCAGCGACCGACGAAGATATTGCCGCAAATCACCGGCCGTGGGCACGCGGCCGTTTTGGCTTGTGAAATATGCGCAGAGCCGCGGACTTGATTCTGCCTCGTCGATTGCAACAACCGCTGCGTAGTCAACATCGACGTGCAGCGCCAGTGCAGCCTCAATTTCGCCAGGCTCGACTCGATAGCCTCGAATCTTGACCTGCCGATCGATTCGTCCCAGGAACTCAAGTTGTCCATCGCCGCGCCAACGGCCGCGATCTCCCGTCCGGTAGAGCCGCCCGCCCGGGTCGTCTGTAAACGGATCGGGCACGAACCTCTCGGCCGTCTGGCTAGGATGATCGAGATAGCCACGCGCTAGTCCCGGCCCACCAATGCAAAGCTCACCGGGGATACCCGCTGGAACGGGATTGAGATCACGGTCTAATACATAAAGCTGCGCACCTGGAATCGGCCGACCGATCGGCACAGTGTCGCCGGGATGCTCGGCGAACGAATAAACGCTCGACCAGACCGTGGCCTCAGTCGGTCCGTATTCGTTGAACAGTTGGATTCCAGGGCAGCTCGCCCGGTGATGCCGCTCCAAAGCGACGGGACAGGCTTCACCCGCGACGATGACCGACCGCAACGAATCGGGAACTCGGCCGGCTGCCCGGTCCAGCACCAGTTCGTATAGTGCGGGCAAAGCCAGCAAGTGGGATACACCGTGTTTCTCGACGAGTTTCAGAATCCGTCTCGGATCGCGGGCCTCGTTCCGGTCGGCAAGCAGCAGCGTGCCACCCTGGCATAGCGTCCAAAACAAGCCGGCTACCGAACTGTCGAACACAAACGATGACAGCAACAAATAGCACGACACAGGCGAGTCGTAGTAGCTCATCCGCGCGCACGTGGAGTGAACGAGGTTGCCGTGCGAGATCATCACTCCCTTCGGTGGCCCGCTGGACCCCGAGGTGTAGATGACATAAGCCAAGTGATCGGCATTGGCGCCGATAATGGGGGCGTGAGTTGGATTCCCCTCAATGTGGGCCCAGTCACGATCGAGCTGCAACACCGTCTGACGGCCGTCGGGCAGGCCGGCGACGCAGCTCTGCTGAGTCAACACAACCGGTGCGCGTGCCTGCTGCAACATCAACCGTTTGCGATCGCTCGGTGCGGCCGGATTGATGGGCAGGTATGCCGACCCCGACTTGAGTATTCCCAAGATGCCGACCAGCATCTCGATGCCTGGCTCGAGGCAGATGGCGATCGGTACATCGGGACCTGCTCCGAGCGGTTGCAAGGCATGTGCCAATTGATTGGCGCGGCGACTTAGCTCTCGATAGCTCAATTGGCGGTCTTGCAGGCGTATGGCGATCGCATCGGGATGCCGCCTGGTCTGCTGCTCGATGAGCTGATCGATGCGAACGTTCGGCGTGTCGGCGGCAGCGGCACGGCTCCAATTCGAGACGACCTGCCGCCGCTCGTCGTCCGCAAGAAGGGGCAACTCCGAAATCCGCTGTTCGGGATCGGCGGTTGCACACTCCAGAAGACGCTGCAAGTGCCCGAGCATTCGTCGGATGGTGGATTCGTCGTAGAGATCGGTGTTGTATTCGATCTGGCCGGCGAGCGTTTCCGTCCAGTCCCAGACGAACAGCGTGATGTCGAACTTAGATGTTCCCGCGTCACACTCGAGAATCGAAAGTTCGAGATCGCCCACTCTTCGATTGGGCAACGGAGCGTTTTGGAGCACGAGCATCACCTGGAACAACGGTTCTCGGCTCAGATCGCGCTCAGGCTGCAGTTCCTCGACGAGTCGCTCGAACGGCAAGCCTTGGTGGGAGTAGGCTCCCAAACACGTCTCGCGTGATCGTTGCAGCAATTCGCGAAAACTCGGGTCGCCCGAAAAGTTCGTGCGAAGCGCCAGGTTGTTGATGAAGCAACCAATCAGATCTTCGATCTCGCTGCGCGTTCGACCGGCAATCGGGGTCCCCACCACAACGTCGTCCTGTCCGCTGTATCGGCAGAGCAAGACTTGAAACGCTGCCAGCAGCGTCATGAAGGGCGTCACCCCCTCCTGCAGGCTGAGCTCATCCAAAGCGTTGCGCAACGTCGCAGGAAACTCGAACCATAGCGTCGCTCCCCGATAGCTCGGCACGGCCGGTCGCGGGTGGTCGCCGGGCAGCTGTAGCACTGGCACCCCAGCGAGCTGCTGCTTCCAATAGGCAAGGTCTGCCTGGTGGAAGTCATCGTCCTGCCATTCCCGTTGCCAGCTCGCAAAGTCGGCCACTTGCACCGGCAGCGCCGGCAGCGAACACCGCCCCTCGTCGCGGAATGACTCGTACAGCTGCGACAGCTCGCGCAAGAACACACCCATCGACCAGATGTCTGAAACGATGTGGTGCATCGTTAGCAGTAACGCATGTTCGGCCGCGCCGACTTTCAGCAGCGTCACCCGCAGCAGCGGCCCACGCTCGAGGTCGAATCGTCGCTGCGCTTCGGTCCGAAACAACTCGGTGACTCGTTCGTCGCTGTCCGGTTGGTCGGACAGATCTTCGTACCGAAACGCGAAATCAGGCTGCTCGGAAACAACCTGCGTCGGCCGACCGTCGACGCTCGCAAACGTAGTCCTCAGACTCTCGTGACGGGCCACGATCTCGCGTATCGACCGGCGCAGCGCGTCAACGTTGAGACTTCCACTCAATCGAACGGCGGTGGGAACGTTGTACAACGAGTTGTTGGCGGACAGTTGATCGACGAACCACAACCGCTGTTGGGCGAATGAGAGGGGTAGGTCACCATCGCGGCCAGTTGGTCGAATCGGCGGCAGTACTGTGGCGCGATGGGAATCTTGATGTAGCTGTCGAATGCGTTCGGCCACGGCCGCCACGGTTGGGGTTTCGAACAAATCTTCAAACGGCAGTTCGACTCCGAATGACTCGCGAATGCGCGAGATCAGCTGCGTGGCCGACAGCGAGTGCCCGCCCAACTCGAAGAAATTATCCCCGGTGCCTACATTGCCGACGTCGAGCACGTTCGCCCAAATTCGACACAGCTCGGCCTCAATCAGATCGCGCGACGCGTGCACATCACCGCTGAAGGCAGACTGCTGGGGTTCGCCGCGAGATCCGGAATTGCTTCCCCGCACAATCGTTTCGCCAGTCGGCCGGGCTTCGGTCTGTAAGACTCCGAGAATTCTGTCGGCCAGTTCGGTGATGCTGGGTTCTTCGAGCAGGGCCGAAATCGGCAGTTGGACGTCGAGGCGCGTCTCCAGCCGGTTGAGAACCTCGAACGCCGTCATCGAGTCTAAGCCAAAACGCGTGATCGGAACCTCGACATTGAAATCATCGATCGGGAGATCGAGCACATCCGACAGATCGCGCTGCAGATGAATGCAGAGGGAGTCGCGGCGTGTCGATTCCTCGGCGGCCAAGAGCGATTGGGCCGAAAGTTCCAAGGCGCTGGAAACAGACTCTGGACGGCCACCTTCCAAATGCTCGGCCCGGTTGGGACGCCCCTTCGCCGGATCGGTCGCCGTCCAAGACGCCAACACGCGGAAGCTGCCGTGTTCGAAACTGTGGCGGCACTCGCTTCGCTGGATCTTTCCGCTGGACGTAACGGGCAGGCTTCCCGGAACGACCAGGCTGACGGCGTAGACATCGATGCCGTGACAACTCGCTACTTCGCGGCGGATCGATGCGACGATTGCCAGCAGTTCTGACTTGGGCGCTTTGCGGAGGTGACGGTCGATCTCGCTCACGAGAGCCAATCGCTCGACACCGCCGACAGCGACTGAAAACGCCGCACAACGCGCCGTCGCTAGCGCGGCGTGTGTCCCTTGGACGGTGGCCTCGATGTCCTGAGGATAATGGTTACTACCACGGATAATGATGACATCTTTGTAGCGCCCCGTAACGTAGAGATGGCCGTCATGGAAGAGGCCCAGATCGCCGGTCCTCAGATAACCGACGTCCTGCGATCCCGCCAATCGGGCACCGAAGGTGTCTGCTGTGGCTTCCGCGTTCCGCCAATAGCCTTTGGCGACACTCGTCCCCGAAATCCAGATCTCGCCCACACGTCTGGCCGGGCAAGGTTGCAACGATTGCGGATCAACAATGACGACGTGGGGGTCGTCGGAGTTGGCACCGTTACTCACCAATACGACTGCAGCGGCGTCTCCATCGTCGGCAATGACGACTTCATCTCGTTTCAGCGATCCGCGGTCAATTGAAACCGAGCGAGCGACTTCGGACTGGGAGGTGCCAGTGACCATCAATGTCGCTTCGGCCAAACCGTAGCAAGGCAAGAACACCTGACGTCTGAATCCGCAGACCTCGAACTTCCGAGTGAAGTTGTCCAGCGTTTCCTGGCGGATGGGCTCGGCACCGGTGATGGCAACACACCAACTGCTCAACTCCAGCGATGCCAACTCACGCTCGGGGATGCGGTCCACGCACAATTGGTACGCGAAATCAGGAGCGGCGGTTGCAGTCACACGGAAACGCGTCATCGCCCGCAGCCACCGCAACGGTTGCTGCAGCACTGATGCCGGCGGCATGAGCAAACAGTTGAAGCCCACATAAATCGGCTGCAGCACCGTCCCCACCAGTCCCATGTCGTGGAAGAACGGCAACCATCCTAGGCTGACGGTTGAAGCGGTGTGGGCGCATGTGCGGTGGATCTTCGCCTCGTTGTCGAGCACGTTGCGATGCGTGACCATCACACCTTTCGGCTGCGACGTCGAGCCGGACGTGTACTGCAAATAGGCGAGTGTGTCGCCGTCGATCCTCGGTTCTTGCCATGCCAGCGACAGCTCAGCGGAGACCTCTTCGGTGGAGAACCAATCGGCCGCCTTCACCGCGGCAGACTGTGCGGCCAATTGATCGATCGCCGGCCGAAGATTAGCAGGCGACAGAACAACGCCGGGCTCGGCGTCTTCGGCAATGGCACGAATCCGTGGGAGTGATCGATCCCGTTTTGCCGAACTGGGAGCCGGTGTCGGAACACCGATCATTCCGGCGTACAGGCACCCGAAGAACGCCTTGATGAAGTCCAGCCCGTGTGGGTAGGCAAGGAGAACACGATTGCCGGGATTCGCCGACTGCTGAAGCCGCGCCCCAATCGCCTTGGCGGCGACGTCGAGCTCTGCATAGGTCAAGCAAATCTCGGGCTTTTCGCCGTCCTCCAGATACGTGAACGCAATGCGCTGCGGCTGCAATCTCGCGCGCTCGCTGAGCATTTCAACGAGGGTAGCCGGTGTAGGTTGGACCGAGTCTGCGATAGTCAAGGTGGACTGTGCCTCTGTTGCCTATCAAGCCACGAGGACGTTCCAAGGCTGGTTCGGTCAAACCAGCACTCATGGGAAGTCCGTTGCGCCCCGGCTCCGCTAACCATAAACCCATTATTTTACTCATAACGCCTAGTCTCGCGACAGACCCTATTCTGCGAATATTTGCTCGGCGATTGGTCAGTGGCGGCCCCAAAACGTACCGGTTGGCTGACCGCGGCAGCTTCCGCATCAGTTTGCGTTTCCCCCAACCGGTCGGTCAGGATGGACTGTGCCTGTGCGCCGTTGACTGCGTATCCACCGCGCTACGCCGCGCCGACTGTGCTGTTGAGCCCCTGCGTCAATCCATCGCCCGGAACGGCTGCGTAGGGAGAGCGTGCCAAACCAAGAAGTTTCCGGCAGCTGAGATCAGCAACGTGGCATCGTCCACAAGACGAGCGACATGTACCAGCTGACAACACGCAAACGCACATACATCCTGGCGGTCCTGGTTTTCGTCAGCCTGGCCGGCGGGCTGCGCTGGCGCGCGGTGCAAAAGCTCCCCATCGATTTTGATGAGGACAACTACCTCCAAGCCGCACAGCATATGGCTGTCGCCATGCGTGAAGGCCGTTGGGCAAAGCTCAGCCAGATCCACCACAACACTGAGCACCCGCAATTATCAAAACTCGCTTACGCCGCGGCCATCGCTCCCGAGGAGCCTGCCCAGCGACTGCTCAACGCTCCTGTGAATGGCCCCCGAGCGAAGACGCTGCCTGAGCCCCATCTGAAGCGTGCTCGAACGTTGTCGGCGGTGATCGGCACTATCGAAGTTCTTGTCCTGGCACTGATGAACCCTCTGGCGGGTTTCTTTCTGGCGATTCACACCTACACAATCAAGTACACCAGCCAAGTCATGCTCGAGGCTCTGCCCGCCTTGACCAGCGCTTTGACTATCGTTGCATATGAGAAGCACCGGACCCAGCAGAGAGGGCGGCGGTGGTTGTGGCTGTCCGCCATGGCCTTGGGCCTGACAGCTTCGTGCAAATACTTGTACTGCCTCGTCGGCCTCGTCATTCTCATCCACTGGATCTGGACCAGCCGACAACAAACAAGGTTGGCGTGGGCCACCACATTCGGCTGGATGGCCGCTTGGGGAGGCGTCTCGCTGCTTGTGTTCTACGCGACCAATCCCTACCTGTGGCCGGCTCCGATTGAACGACTGACCGAGTCAGTTCTGTTTCACCGCGCGTTCAGCCAAAGCGGCGTTGTCGAGCAGGCCGGTTATCCAGCGTGGCAGCCGCTAGTCTGGCTGTCCAAGTCGGTGCCCTGGCATCGACGTGTGTTTGTGCTCAGGTTGGACTTGGGAATCTCACTGTTGGCGTTGGTGGGACTGTGGCCGCTCGGCCGGCAGCGCCCACTCTACGTTTTGTGGATAGTTGTCGGCCTGTGTTTTCTGCTGGTTTGGCCTACGAAGTGGCCCCAATACATCCTCACCCTCAGCTTCCCCTGGTGTCTCGCGGCTGCGTACGGTGCACAGGTTCTGGTCGGCCGGCCGATTCAATGGCTCATCAAGAAACGGCGCCCGTCGCATGCGTCTTTCGACGCGCCTACAGTCGCCGAAACGGTCGTCCCGAACAATCTGTGACAGGCAGAGCCTGGTCAATTCTCGCGGTAGCGGCCTTTCTTCCGAATCAATCCGATAGGAATCGTTGCACGCGGTCGACAAACCCGTCCAATTGATCGTGGTGCACCCAGTGGCCGGCGCCGGCGAAGGATTCCGATTCGACGGGGCAGTTGAACCAGTCCAGCCGGCCATCTTCGGCTGGGTCTGTCGCCCATGATTCCTCTCCGCGGACCAATAGCGTCGGGCAAGTGATCCGGCCCAGCATGGATGCGTACTGTTCGTTGGGAACGTTGATCGGAGCAAAGACGCGCACGTAGTTATCGAACTTCCAGCTGTAGGTCCCGTCCTCGTTCTGGTTGCTGCCGTGAATCGTCAGGTGCCGTGCCTGTTCCTCCGAGAGGTGCGGGTTTTCTGTCTGCATCCGTTGGAAGGCGTCTTCCAAGGTCGCATAACGCCTGGGAATTCTTCCCGAAAGTTTGCGCAACTCCTCGAACAGCCCGTGCAGCTTTTGGTCCCACGGGCGTCTCTGCCTCTCGAGCACTTTGGGCGGCGGCGGTCCCAGGCCTTCAATGCAGACCAGCTTGGTGACGTCTTCCGGATACAGAGACGTGTAATTCAGTGCAATCACGCCGCCCAGCGAGTGCCCGATGACCGTCACCGGTGTCATGTGTTTTTGATGCAGGAGCTGGGCGATGTCGTACACGTAGTCGACGTGGTCGTAGGTGCCGCCGATCATCCATTGACTGTCGCCGTGGCCGCGCAAATCGGGTGCGATGATGTGGTACTTGTCGCGGAACCGCTCGGCCACCCAATCCCAGTTTCGACAATGATCTCTCGTCCCATGAATCAGAATCATGGGCGGCGCATCGGGATTGCCCCAATCCACATAGTGCAGCCGCAGGCGTTGCGAGAAGTAGGTGTGTGAAGTCGGTCCCTGCATCGATTCCGCCCGTCATTGCGATATTTCAAACACGGCCGCCGGATCGGCGCCCGGGCGGTCGTTTCAAGCATCAGCATACGATCATAGAACGAAGGCATGCATTCGCGAACGTTCGGCCGGAAAAATCCTGGGTCTCGCGCCGGATTCTCAACCCTGAAGCGGGTTCGCGGGCCGCGGTCGCCATATCAACGGCGACCCGTTATCTTCACTCCTGTTGCTGCCATACGATTACCACAGCCGAGAGACATCGTCATGCAATTGAAAGATCTGTTTTCTATCGAGGGCAAGGTCGCCCTCGTCACCGGCGGTTCCCGGGGCATTGGCGAGATGATCGCAGCCGGGTTTCTCGCCAACGGCGCAAAGGTCTATATCAGCTCGCGAAAGGCGGATGTCTGCAACGCGACAGCCGAGCGGCTGAGTGAAAACTTCGGCGGGGAGTGCATCTCGATTCCGGCCAACCTGGCCTCGTTGGAGGGCGTTGAATCGCTCGCAGCCGAATTCGGCAAACGTGAACAGCGGCTCGACATCTTGGTGAACAACGCCGGTGCCTCCTGGGGCGCCCCGCTGTCGGAGTTTCCGGAGTCGGGTTGGGACAAGGTGATGGACACGAACGTCAAAGCCATCTTCTTCCTGACGCAGAAGCTGCTGCCATTGCTGAAAAAGGCGGCGACACCGGAAGACCCCGCCCGCGTCGTCAACATCGGATCGATCGACGGCATCAAGACACCGACATTCGACAACTTCTCATACGGTCCGTCCAAGGCAGCCGTCCATCATCTGACGCGGCAGTTGGCGGCCCATCTGGTCAAAGAGAACATCATTCTCAACGCCATCGCCCCGGGGCCGTTTCCAACTTGGATGCTCTCGACCGGCGTGGGCTTCGGCGGCGCGACCGAAGACGTCGATTGGGACGCGGTCGGCAAGCACAACCCGCGCGGCCGCGTAGGAACGCCCGAAGATATCGCCGGACTGGCCATCTTTTTGTGTTCGCGTGCCGGCGCGTTCACCGTCGGAGAGACCATCACCTGCGACGGTGGTTCGGTGGCCTGCTCGTAGTACGGATCATTCGGAGAGCAGCCCGTGACCGACGTCATGCAATGCGACGAGGAGTTCAGGTCGCGCGTCGCCGAGAACCTGTCCAAGCTCGAGGTCCGCTCGGCGGGTCGGCCTAGCGAACATCGCTACGCGGCCGTCGCTTTGACTGTGGCCGAAGAAGGCTACGGCGCGGGACTGTCAGGAATGCCGTCGTTCGAGTCGTGGCAGAGCCGGGCGGCGCTCATCCTCACGCGGCGCTCCGTGCGACTGAAGAACCACCCCGGCCAATGGGCCATTCCGGGGGGCCGGCTCGACGATGGCGAAACGCCCGAGGAGACCGCTCTGCGAGAGCTCCGCGAGGAAATTGACCTGGATCTCCCGGCCGATGCCATCGTCGGCCGATTGGATGACTTCGTCACGCGCTCCGGCTTCGTCATCACGCCCGTGATTTTGTGGGGCGGCGGGCAACTGCGGCTCAACCGGAATCCGGGTGAAGTGGAATCCATCCATCGCATTCCTGTCGAAGAGTTCCTGCGCGACGACGCCCCCATGCTGGAACCAAGCCAAGCCAGCGAACACCCGGTGCTGCGGATGCCCGTGGGCGACTCCTGGATTGCCGCACCGACCGCAGCGATTCTCTACCAGTTTCGAGAGGTCTGCGTGCTGGGCAAACAGACCCGCGTCGCGCACTTCGACCAGCCTCCTTTTGCGTGGCAATAGGTCGGCGTGCAACTCAGCCGGTTTCATTGCTCCAAGAACGGCAACAAGTCGGTATGGTGGCTGATCATCTTCCATCGGCCGTTTTCTTTGCGAAACACGTTGGTCGCGCGGATGGAAACAGTCTGGCGTTCTCCGTCGGCATTGACGTTTTCTCCCTTTTCGTAGTTCTGCGTGACGGCGAGCGTCTGTCCGACGGCCATCGTCGTTTTTTCGGGCGTGACCTTGCCGCCTAGTTTCAAGGCCGCCTGGGCCTCCCACTGGGTGAGCACCTTGTCCCAGCCAACCTGCAAGCCACCGGCCGGTCCCAGATATGTCACGTCGTCTGCGTGCGACCAGATGCTCTTCATCGGCGCGACGTCGCCGGTGAACATTGCATTGAGCGCCGCGTAGAATTGTGTCGACGCTTCTCTGACGGCCCGCTCGTCGGCTTCCGACGCGTTGGCGGTGCCGGCGGTCAATAAGAGTCCAAACGTCAACAGTGCCGGGACCAAAGTCGCGCTCTTGCTCATTTCAATCCTCCTCGATGAATGGTCTTCAGATTGCGCGTTCGGCCCGCGACGATCGACCACATTGTAGCGTCCGCCGCGCCGATGGTCCCCGCCGGCCGAGCGGCACCCGACGGCCTGCGTCCAACATAAGCGTCGCGGGTTCCGGCGGCGCTGATGAGACGAGCGCAGGCCGAACATCGTCCGCTAGCCGCCACGATTATCCCGAATGGGGTCTAGCCGGCCAGCGTGTCGGAGTGCGGCTGCTCGACAATCGGCGTCAACCCTTCGATCTTGGTGACCACAACGCGGGAGTCGCGGGGAATGTATCCCCGCAAGGCACGCGCTTGGAGGACGGCGTCACCAATCTGAACCGTCCCGTGGGCTTTCAAATCAGACACCGCGGTGCCGGCCTTGCCAACCAGCGTCCACAGCCGTTCCCGCTCCCATTCGTCCCGATCGTGCTGCTGTTGAATTTCTTGCTGTTCCTCGGCGAGTCGTCGTGAGGCGGTCTTGTGGCCGAGCTTGTGGATGGCAATCGCCGCTGCCCCGCCGATGAGCCCCATCGGCAGACCGACCCGCAAACCCGTGCGGTAGTTGGCGACCCCGATGCCCAATGCCAGCACAAGCCAGCCGGCAATGGCCACACCTTTGGATGGCTCGGGCACCCAGTAGAAGTTGAAGATCAAGATCAACAGCCCGAACAACACGACGTACAACGTGCCCCCAAACTGCAGGTTGGTCAACAGCAGATACAGCGGGGTCAATTCCATCACGATGACGTCGCCGCTTCGTTCGGGCACGCCGGGGCGAGTGCTGCTAACGACGGTTTCGGCATCGAGCCAGCCCTGCTTTTGGGCGCTTAGTCCAAACATGCCGTCAGGCACGTTTTCGAAGACGTACCGCCCTTGTTCGTCCGTCTGCTCCGACGCGGAGAACGGGTCTTCTCCGGCGGCCCCCATCAACTCGACCGTCACGGTGACTCGGCCGAGTGCAAGGCTTTGAGGCGACTCGACACGTCCGCGGATGACGGCCGCATCTGCGGGCAACGGCACGAACGCCACCCAAAGCAGGTATGTCAAACACAGACCGGCGACGCGTTTCGGCTGGATCATCTGGCCCTCGCAGTTCGGCAAAGAGCACCTCATGCATCGATATTCTACGTATTCTGCAGCGGGAATGCGAAAAGAATCTCGTTCGCGCATGCATGTATTCTCGACGAACAGAACACGGGCTTCGCGTCCAGTCGCTGGACCTCAACTAGCATCGACTGCTACGCTACGAGACTGGCACTCGCCGAGGGCTATCTGTTGCGTTGTGGGCCGCATTCGATCGGCCGCCGCGCTGCACAGCTGCACAATCACCTCCAGCAGACAAGTAAGACCGAAAGACCGAACCGATGAGAGAAGCCGTTGTTGTCGCCAGTTCCCGTACGCCGCTCGCTAAATCATTCCGGGGATCATTCAATCTCACGCGGCCCGATGAATTGCTCGCCGAGTGTCTGACTAACGTCACCGGAAAAGTTCCGCAGCTGCCCACCGAAGAGATCGAAGACGTCATTGCCGGTTGCGCCAGCCCCGAGGGACAGCAAGGCTCCAACGTGGCCCGCGTGGCTGCCATCCGGGCCGGATTCCCCGTGTCCGTCGCCGGAACCACCGTCAACCGATTTTGCTCGTCTGGACTGCAGTCGGTCGCCATGGCCGCGCATCAGGTCATCCAGGAAGGCGCGAACGCAGCCATCGGCGGCGGTGTGGAATCGATCACCGCCATGTCGACGCGGCCGCGGGACGAGAAGGACCGCAACCCCTGGGTGGCCGAAAACTGTCCCGGCATCTACATGGTGATGGGCGACACCGCCGAGGTCGTCGCCAAACGCTACAACATCAGCCGCGAGGCGCAGGACGAATACTCCCTGCAAAGCCAGCAGCGAACCGCCCGCGCACAGCAGGAAGGTTTCTTTGAAGGCGAAATCTTTCCGATGGACGTCACCCGCGGAATCATCGACCGCGAGACGAAAAAGATCGTCGACACCGAACAGCATCGCGTCACCGGTGACGAGTGCAATCGTGCCGACACGACGCTGGAGGGCTTGGCCCGGCTCAAGCCGTACTTCGACCCCGACAGCGGAAAGGGATCGGTCACGGCGGGCAACGCGTCGCAACTCTCCGACGGCGCATCGGCCACCTTGCTCATGTCCCGCGAGCGTGCCGACGAACTCGGAGTCAAACCTCTACTGACATTTCGCGGCTTCGCGGTTGCCGGCTGCGGCCCCGACGAAATGGGCATCGGTCCCGTCTTCGCCATTCCCAAGCTGCTGAAACGGCACGGTCTGAGCGTCGACGACATCGACCTGTGGGAGCTCAACGAAGCCTTCGCCGTCCAGGTCATCTACTGCCGCGACAAACTCGGCATCGACCAGGAGAAGCTCAACGTCAACGGCGGCTCGGTTTCGATCGGGCACCCGTTCGGCATGACCGGCTCGCGCATGGTCGGCACGCTGGCCAACGAGATGCAGCGTCGCCAGGTCCGTTACGGCGTGGTGACGATGTGCATCGGCGGCGGACAGGGCGCAGCCGGATTGTTCGAGTTGCCTCAGTAGTTGCGACCGGGGTGATGAGCAATCTTCAGCGACCGGGTCCTCATGGCCTTCGTTGTTTCTTGGTTGGGTGCCACTGGCGGCTCGCCCGCCAGTGCGGTGCGTTGTGACGCCAGCGAATGCTGGAGAAGGTTTCTGCGCGGCTTCGCTATCGGCACTGGCAGGCAAGCTGCCAGTGGCACCCTGCATTTTGTTGGCTTGATTGATCGTGCCGGGAGGCTGAGCAGGTGAGTGTGCTCTACGTCGTTCGCCACGGGCAGGCGTCGTTCTTTGCCGACGATTACGATCAACTCTCCCCCAAGGGCGTCGAGCAGTCGCGGTTGCTCGGCCAGCACTGGCTGGAGAACGACGTCGAGATCGACGAAGTCTACGCCGGTTCGCTGGCCCGTCAGCAACAGACGGCCGATGCGGTCGGCCAAGAGTATCGTCAAGCCGACAAGTCGTGGCCCGACGCACAAGTGCTGGACGGGCTCAACGAATATGCCGCCGATCATGTGATGGACAAGCTCCGCGTCGAGCTCGTCGAAAGACACGAGCACGTACGACGGCTCAGTGACGAATTCGATCAATCGGCCGACGATCGCGGCCGCTATCGCACGTTCCACCGGCTGCTTGAAGCCTTGATGCGTTTCTACATCGACGGCGAATACGAGTCAGACGGCTTCGAGACCTGGCGCGAGTTCCACGACCGCGTCACGGGCGCGTTCTCGCACATTCGCTCACAAGAGGGACGCGGCCGACGAGTCGCCGTATTCACCTCCGGCGGCCCCGTCGGAGTCTCGGTGCAGACCACACTGCAAGCTCCCGAACAGCAGGCCGGCCAACTCAACTGGCGCGTCAACAACGCATCGGTCACGCACTTCACTTTTCAGTCCTATCGAATCGCGTTGGATCAGTTCAATTCGATCGCGCATCTGCCGAGTGACGACCTGCGGACTTATCGCTAGTCGTCTCGCTACCACGTGCGAGCGCAGATCCCTTGTGATGCTGCTGTTTGGCGATCAAACTGCACCGCAGTTGGAGACCGCAGCCCAGGGTCAGCGACCTCAGCCGCGCCACCCTGGGTAGGTGTCGAGCGAAACAATAACTCCGCAGGAGTTCTTTCCTCCGAGAGAGTTCTTGCCATCGACGCCTGGAGTCTGGACAATTTTCAGTGAGCTGCGAAACGGTCGACCAAACCCCTCTTTCGCGACACTTGACCGCTAAAGCTCCGCGTCCGAACCATCCCCCAGTTTGATCTGTCTCACGCTGCATGACCGATCAACTTCCAGCGTGTAGCACTTTTCACCAAGATCGCTATAGCTATCGCGTTTGGAAACGCATCCTGCACGATGCTGGGAAACGGCGCGCATTCGATCTACTCGAACCTAAGATTCGCGAGTTGTCCAAGAAGATTCGCAACCGGCGCTCGATCTACGCTGACACGTCTTCGCTCCGACCGACTGATCGGAAACGCAAACTTCTCGACGCTTTCACGGAAATCCGCGAATCAAGGGATCTCGTCCACGCAACCGAGATTGACAGCGACCGTGGCGTGTTTCTTTATGGCACCACCGGGGTGACACTTCACGTACTGGCTGCTGGCGCTTGCTTGGTGAGCGCCATGTTGGCGGACCGAAATTTCGAGTTGTGCCTAATGGGATGCGTGATCGAATTGGCCGAAATTGACGCGCAGTATGTGCAGAACGTAGGACTCGAACTGCAAAGAAAGTTGTAGGTGCGTGCCGGCACGTGCCTTCTTCGCTGCGACACATTGACAACGAGTATTCCGTTATTCGCCAGCCATGAGCGTCGTCGCGCAAGTCGAGAGTGCATTCGTTCAAACGCCGTACCCTGGCGATCTGAATATCACCGGGCCATGCCGGTGCGACGAATGTCGTGAAATCGCGGACTACTTCCGCGGTACCTCTTGGCGAGGGCACACTGCCGAATCACTACGATATCATGCTGATGCACTTTCGCTGTTCACTCCGGCCGCGTTTCGCTTTTGGTTGCCGGCATTCATGCTCGCGGAACTGCACGATCCAAACGACGCGGATGTGATCGCGGAGTTCATCGCATACACATTCCGCGACTCTTCCGACCACTCGGCAGACCGCGTGATTCAATTCACTTCATCCGAGCTCGATGCAATCCTCGCATTTCTGCGTGAGTGCGCTGCACGCTACAACGACGGCGTCTACGACGTAGAATTCAACAAGGCTGTGGAAAGAATCGAACAGCATCGGCGGGGCGAATAACTGGGCGGGGCGCACAGCTGCCAACGGCGGACGCCTGGCGGTAACGCGTTCCCGTTGACGTGCGGAAGACGGGTTCGTGTAGAGTTACGGTAGTGTCTTCAGGGAACCGAAATGAGATGGATTGGCACTGAGGGAGGCCCGCTGATCTTGATCGCGGAAGCCGCACTCGCCGCATGGAGGGGTAGTGTCTCGGCGAACGGCCGGTCAGACTATGACCGAGCCTGCGAAGTCGACGATTACGTTGGGGTGATTGCTACTGGCACAGGTGACGCACTTGTATTGGGAGACGAACCGCTCGACACCTCTTGGATCACTGACGAGCGGGGAGGCGGGCAGTTGGTCAGATGGGTGTATGCTGATTGTAAAGATGCAGTTCGTCGCCACGTAAAGGATCTGGAGGACGAATTGTTTACGTCGAGCGGAATTCGGTTCCTGGCTCAACAACCAACGCATTACCTCCTTGACGCAGCCGTCGAGGGAAGTGGCATAGCTGCGGCAGACCATTTAACAATCGACTTGGTATGCGGAGAGTACCTCGTCGAGACATGTAAGTATCAGCCCGATTCGCGAACCAGTCTGCTCGTCCATCGTTTGAAGTTGGTGAGGTCAACAGAAAGGTTCCCGCGCGGAGAAAGCTGACGGTTACAGAGACGCGATGATGAAAACTCGTCGAAACGTGTCGCACACAAGGACCACGAAGTCCTGGATTGTTCCGCCGACCCCAACCTGGTACGGGGCTGTCGGAGGGGCATACGCAGCACCCATCACCGGGCTGTGCGTCTTTCTGGCACTCGGCATTAATCCCCGTTTCGTCGAATCCTCTGTGCTGCCCGGAGCATTTGTGGGTGCCACGACCGCCGGAGTGAGAGGCCCGCTGGCGGGTCTGTTGATGGGTATGGCGGTGCCTGGCCTCGTGTTGATTTCGTCGTCGTCCCCAGTTGATCCCCGTCTCTACATCTACACCATCATGGGTGCGATGGCCGGATTGGCCGGTACACTGGCGGGCAACAGTATCCGCAAACGCGTCGCAGCGGTCGTTTACGACCGCGTGGTACGAACGATCCCTGAACAAGGTGTAGGAGTGCGTGCGAGCAGGCGACCTTAATCGGGTGCCACTGGCGGCTCGTCCGCCAGTGCGGTGCGCGGCAACGCGAATGAGTGGTGCACATAGTGGTGCGCGGCTTCGCAATCGGCACTGGCGGTCAAGCTGCCAGTGGCACCCCTACGGGCAACGACCGTGACATTGGCCACACAGATCCTCATCACGCTTGCGACAGTATCGGTCACCACGACCTTCTTCATGTTCATCGATGACGTTGACCTCGACGAACATGGACACCAGGCTGGTGGCATCGCCCTGTATGTGGCGTCGGTCATGGCGGCCCTCATCTACACTCCCGTTCTGGCATACTTCGTCTGGGACTTGCCGTGGTGGCTGGCGATCCTCGCCACCCCATCGGCATTCGTTACGGGAATGTTCGGAATGCTTTTGGGATCGCCGCTGATGATGGTGGTTGAAAGTATCTTTCACATCGAAGCCGCGCGCGCGAACAGAAATGTTCAGAAGAGGCTTCTTGACGACGACCCGTCAGCGACAGAGGCGCTCTCGTGGCTGCGCGGAGGTTCTCATAACAAGCCACGATCGCTCGGTTTCTTCGAATCGCTCGGTCGATTCGGATCGCTCGCCGACTCCGTCGCGCTTGTCGAGCGTTTCTATGACGCGGGTGCGGAGGAGGTGTTTGCGGTTCAAATCGACGAGGAGCGACGCACGGCCAATTTGGTCGTCAAGTTGCCCGAGGCTGGCGACAAACGCTCAACCGTGCTGACGCTGGCCAACGAGGTCTCGGTGTCACAAGGATTTGATCCCGATCGAGATGATCGCCGCCAATCAATTGTGTTCATCAGGTTTGACCGCTATAAGCCCCATCCGTAGCGTCCGCGGAAACGGTCTTCACGCGCTGTGAGATCGCCTTCGTGCTTGGACAACGGTGGAGATGTCTGGCTGTTCCGCGTGGTATGCTCCGTTCATGACTGCGAGGTCAGATGTAGGGTGCGTGCCCGCACGCACCGCTTGGTGGTGACTACTTTCGGATGGTGCGTGCGAGCACGCACCCTACCTCTACTGGTTGTGTCGTCCATGACTGCGACGTAAGAACGTTCCAATGAGGCCCAAGCCAGTGTCATTCGAGAAGTTCACCGACCGCGCTCGAAGAATTGTCCGCTTTGCATCGGCGGAAGCCAATCGACTCGACCACACCTCTGCCGATACCGTTCATCTGCTGCTCGGGATGATCAGCGAGAGCGGGGGAGTTGCCGGACATACACTGGCGCAACACGGCATTGATGCTGAAGGCATCATTCAGCATTATGACTCCGTATCCGCCGAACCGGATGCGACATACTATGCCGTGGAAGCGCGCAGCCTACTCGAAGCTCAGTGGCTCGGTCATCATTATGTGGGAACGGAGCACTTGTTGTTGGCTGTCTGCTGTTTGACCGATTGCCGAGCGGCCCGATTGCTGGAAATAACCGGTAGGCACCCCGTTCAGTTCTGCCAATCTGTGGTGGAGATCCTCGGCCATCACGAAGATTGGGACCGCTGGCTCACCGAGCATCCCGAACTTGCGCGAGGAAGCTAACATGGCACCGCTTCCTGGGATATTGCAATGCAGATTCGGACGTCGGATTGTCTCGCACGGCACAAACGTGGCGCCCATTTCTTGCTGTTTCTGGTGCTCGCCACCCATAGCTCTGCTGAACGGTTCAAGGACATCGCATCATGCCTGTAACGCGTTTGCTCATCGCGAATCGCGGTGAGATCGCCATTCGAATCGCCCGGGCGGCGCACGATCTCGGCATCGAGACCGTGGCCGTTTTCTCAGAGGACGACGCCCGCAGTTTGCACGTGCGCATGGCCGATGAGGCCCAACCCCTGTCTCTCTCGGGTGCGGCGGCTTACCTCAACGTCGACGAACTGATCGGCATCGCGACGGAGGCCGGCTGCGACGCCGTTCACCCCGGCTACGGTTTCGTGGCCGAAAGCGCGGCGTTTGCACGCAGCTCTAGGGAGGCGAACATCGCGTTCGTCGGTCCGCGTCCGGAACTACTTGAGTTATTCGGCGACAAGGGCCGCGCGCGAAAGGCGGCCCGAGACGCGGAGATTCCCGTGATCAGGGGCACGGATGAGGCGACCTCGCTCGACGACGCTCAAGCGTTCTTCGCGTCGCTCGAGTCCGGAGCCATGATGATCAAGGCGCTGGCCGGTGGCGGTGGCCGTGGCAGTCGAATCGTTGCCGATCAGGAGTCCATCGCCGGAGCGTTTGAACGCTGCCAATCAGAGGCGCTGGCGGCATTCGGTAATAGCGAGCTATACGTTGAAGAGCTGCTGCCGCGTGCGCGACACATCGAGGTGCAGATCGTCGGCGATGCGAATCGCCAAGTCGTTCATCTGGGGGAACGCGAGTGCAGCGTGCAGCGGCGTCATCAGAAGATCGTCGAAGTCGCGCCCGCGCCCAACTTTCCCGATGCGCTGCGCAGGCAAATCTGCGATGCGGCGGTCAGGTTCGCAGAGACCGTTGGCTATGACAATCTGGGCACGTTCGAGTTTCTCGTGGACACCAGCAGTGAGCCGAGCTCCTTCGTCTTTCTGGAAGTCAATCCACGACTGCAGGTCGAACACACAATCACCGAGGAGATCACCGGCGTCGACCTGGTGCAGACTCAACTACGAATCGCCGGCGGTGCTACGCTTGCCGAGGCGGGACTGCAGCCGGGTTCGGTTCACTCCAGCAAGGGTTTTGCCATTCAGGCACGTGTCAATATGGAGACCATCACCGCGCAAGGTGACGTGCTGGCGTCCGGCGGGACCATTTCCGCCTATGACGTACCCAGCGGCCCCGGCGTGCGGACGGATGGTTTCGGCTACTCCGGCTACACCACGAGTCCCAATTTCGATTCTCTGTTGGCGAAGGTCATCGGCCATTCCCGCTCGGATGACTTTCGGGATGCGGTGCAGCGCGTTTATCGGGCGTTGTGCGAGTTTCGCATCGAGGGCGTGCCTACCAACATTCCTTTTCTGCAAACGGTGCTGAGGCACCCGGACTTCGTCGACGCAACGATCCACACGCGGTGGGTGGACGAGTTAGCCGATCAGCTGGCGAGTGCAGGGAATGGAGAGCATCGCAGGCGATTTCATGAGCCGGCAGCGAGCGGCCACGGTGCTGGATCCGGGCTCGCGGGCGCTCAGTTGCAGAGCACCGATCCGTTGGCGTTGTTCGACTACGACCGTTCGGTCAAGGCGGCACAGTTCGGCGACACGAGCGACGTTTCCCCGACCTCGCCAGAGTTCGACGATCTAGTTGGCCTGCCGGCACCCATGCAAGGGACAATCGTCAGCATCTCGGTCTCGGAGGGGGACGCGGTCCACAAGGGCCAGCGTCTGGTTGTGCTGGAAGCCATGAAGCTGCAGCACGAACTGGTCGCCGACCGCAGCGGATTGGTCGGCCGACTGGTGGTCTCAAAGGGCGACGTCGTCCAGGCCGGCCACGTGCTGGTTTACATCAAGGAACAGGACATCGGTGAAGGCGGCGGAGAGACAGAACAGGCGATCGACCTCGACGTGATTCGCGCCGACTTGCAGGAGTCGATCGAGCGGCATGCCTTCGGTCTCGACGAGAATCGTCCCGAAGCCGTCGCCCGCAGGCGAAAGACGGGACAACGCACGGCGCTGGAAAACATCCTCGACCTGTGCGACGAAGGCACGTTTTCAGAATACGGACCGCTGGTCGTGGCGGCACAGAGACTGCGGCGAACCGAAGAGTGGCTGCGGGAGAACTCGCCGCGCGACGGTTTGATTTGCGGCTTGGGCGACGTCAACGGGCAGTTGTTTCGCGACTCCGACGCGCGGGTCGTCGCCATCTCCTACGACTACACCGTTTTCGCCGGCACGCAGGGGGCCAAGAATCACTACAAGACCGACCGCATGTTTGAGCTGGCCCGTCGGTTCAAGCTGCCGGTTGTGCTGTATGCCGAGGGCGGGGGCGGACGCCCCGGCGACACCGACAAGGTGGGCAGCATCGGCATGGACGTCTACACCTTCACCAAGTGGTCGCAGCTCAGCGGGCTGGTTCCGCTGGTGTGTATTAGCTCGGGGCGGTGTTTCGCGGGCAATGCAGCACTATTGGGTTGTGCCGACGTGATCATCGCTACCGAAGATTCTACGATCGGCATGGGCGGGCCGGCGATGATTGAAGGGGGCCGGCTCGGCGTCTTCACCCCCGAAGAGATCGGCCCCATGTCCGTACAGGTGCCCAACGGGGTCGTCGATATCCTGGCGAAGGACGAAGCCGACGCCACGCTGCTGGCTAAGAAGTACTTGTCGTATTTTCAAGGAGCCGTCAGCGAGTGGCAGGCCCCCGATCAGCGCGCGATGCGCAACGTCGTCCCAGAAGAACGGACCCGCATCTACAACATGCGCAACGCGATTCATACGCTGGCCGATGAGGGATCGGTTCTGGAGATTCGCCAGCATTACGGCATCGGCATCATCACGGCGCTCATCCGCGTGGCAGGCAAGCCGTTGGGGCTGATCGCCAACAACCCGCATCACCTGGCGGGTGCGATTGATGCGGACGGTGCCGATAAAGGCGCGCGGTTTCTGCAACTGTGCGACGCCTTCGATCTGCCGGTGATCACGTTGATGGATTGCCCCGGCATCATGGTCGGGCCGGAGATCGAAAAGACGGCCCTGGTCCGGCATTGTTGCCGGATGTTCAACACGGGGGCCAATCTGACGGTTCCCGTGTTCGCGGTCATTCTCCGCAAAGCCTACGGTTTAGGTGCACAAGCCATGTGTGGCGGCAGTTCGCTCGTGCCGTTCTTTACCGTCTGCTGGCCGACCGCAGAGTTTGCCGGCATGAACATCGAAGGGGCCGTCAAACTGGGATTCCGCAGCGACCTGGCGGCCATCGAAGATCCCGAAGAACGGCTCCAGAAATACAACGACATGGTGGCCGCCGCCTACGAACGCGCCAAGGCGGTCAACTCGGCATCGTTCTTCGGGGTCGACGACGTCATCGATCCGGCCGAGACCCGCAACTGGATTGCCATGGGACTGAAAAGCCTGCCGCCAATCGAGAAGAGGGAAGGCAAAAAGAGGCCCAACATCGATGCTTGGTAAGTTTAGAACGCGGCAGTCAGCCAGCTAACGCCGACGGCAGTGGTGCCACTGGCAGCTTGCCTGCCAGTGCCGATAGCCAAGCCGCGTCGGTCGTTCTGCAGCACCCGTTCGCGGTAACCGCCGTCGCACTGGCGGACGAGCCGCCAGTGGCACCCAAGCGCGACAAGAAGACTGACAATCAGCGCATTGCGTAAAGCTCACAGCCAACCATCGTACTCACAGACGCAAGGAATTCGGGCCGAAGTCTCGACCGAATGCATCGAAATCGCGACCGAACAACTGAAAGCCGCCCGGTAACGGATTGCGGGTGTTAGAGTTCTCCACAACCTCGTAGTAGGCAGAAACGAAAGCCGTTGAGTCGTCAGATTCAGTATACGTCTTCATCCATTGGCACTCGCCGCTGACTACCACAGCGGCGATGCGCTGATGCTCATGCTGCAGCACTTGTCGTACTTCATCGGCCAATGTCTTTACACGAAGCCAGACGACAGCCGGCGGTCCCTGCGGCACCTCCAGATAGACGACACCCGGTTCGTCCTGCGGCAGTTGATTGGCAGCTTTCTTCAGTGCGCTGATCGCGCTGCGAATCCAGCGGACACGTTGTTCTGTGCGCCATCCAAAACACATACCTGTGTCAGGTTCGCCGGACGGAGTCCTGATTTCTTGAGAACAGCCGAAATCGAGGCCGTGAGGCATTGTTAATGCGTACTCACCAGGCGCCGTTTCTTCGATTGGGGGCGCTCCAACCTCTATAAAAAGCTTCCCGTCCCGCTCAGAACCGATGGGGTTCTGGCTGGATTTCAGCAAACGTTCAACATGGGCCAGGACACGCGGGATATCATCGTCCGTTGGATCGTATCGCGAACAAATCATGGTAGTCGCAGGACGGTTCAATTCCTCCATCAGATGGAATATTCGCTTCTGAAGCTCTCTGAAATTCGCCTCGGAATCCCTCCTTCGAATGATTCTTGTAGACTTGCGTTTGCACTCGATGTAGACCACGCGTCCGTTTCCCCATGTGACTTTGCACTCGCCGGCTTTCCCTTGCTCTTGGTCCGTCGATACAACGTTTGCACCCCGCTTCTTGTATGAAGCCATTACGAATAGCTCATATTTTAGACTCTCACAGTCGACGTCTGATTGCAGCCGGCTGGAAGACCGAATGTCCGCGGGCACGACATCCAAGAGCGACCCCCAGTCATTCGCAAGTCGCATTAGCCAAATGAGAGAGTACGACTGACTAAAGTTGGCGTCCGTCTCTTGAAGCAGATCATCAACTTCCCGGTATGCACGCACAAATGGGTGTTTGGCCATTCCCGGATCGTCCATTGCCTTTGCGAGCCAGCCTGGATTCTTGATCTCAGCTATCGGCGCAAGGAACTGAAGCAGGCTATCAACGTCGCGGCGATTGAGTGCCTTAGGACTGCCCTCACAGGGTTTTCGAATCATATCCCAACCCGGGAAGACGTGATCTGCCACGATCGCAAAAGCTTCTTCCTCAGTACCACACCACAGTTCATCAAAGAGTGATGCGATAGTCGCCGCTACTCTCCGGCCTTATGTCGCTGTAGCGCAGCTGGGTTTCGACAATGATGTCTTTCAATGTCAAACTACTAAATTGCAGATCAAGCGCACGTCGAATGCGCCCCCGTAACTCATCTCCAAGCGGCACATTGGGGTCGTCACAGAGCGCCAAGTACTGCACGTCCGCCAAGAACTGGAATCCACTGCTGTCTGGGAGTTCGTCTCCTTCTACGCAAGCGACGCACCACCCGCGGCCTAGCGCCTGATTCGGACGGTAGTCGAGGAAGCCGTAGCGTCCGAACCTGGCGACGTATGGCTGATACGGTGGTCCGTCAAACTTGCTCAGGTAGTAGCGGCGCATCGTGCAATCGCTGAATTAGCGGCATGAAGTTTGTGATTACCGTTTTTGACACGTATTCTGACCAAATGTTCGGCAGCCGCTCGTCTGGTATCGCAGTGGAGCAAGACCTACTGGTCGAGGCGGTCGGCTTCGGCGCGTTGGCGGTAGTATTTCAGGCCGGGGATGAAGAAACAGGCTGCCGAGACGATGCCGAATAACGAGATGCTCACGTTGGGCAGTCCGGTTTGCGGAATCACGGCCATGACAGGGGCGGTCAGGAATAGGATCACGGACTGGACGTAGAACTTGCCGGACAGGATGCCCGCTTTGACTAGAAAGACCATGCCGCTGACGACTCCCAACACGGGTGAGAGTGTAAGAACGGGGAGACTGAGCAGGGCTTCGACGCCGAACAGTAGCGAATTGCAGATTACACTGCCGGCCCAGACGTGTGCGATCTGGCGTTCGACAAAAGTGGTCGGACCCGAGCGGCGCCGGAGGCCCCAGAAGATGGCGGCCCACAGTCCCAAGGCAAAGACCCACAGTCCGACATAAGGCCAACGAGACGTGATGCCGGCCCATTGGAAGCCGTTGGTAATCACGCAGATCACCAGCAACACCAGACTGTGCCACATCCACAGCAGGCCCCAGTTCTCGAGCACGCCGGCGTGATGGGTCTCACGAAACGCGCGGCTGACGACCTGCGAGAACTTGCCCGAGCGGGCCGAAATGGGCTCGTTGTCCAAATAGGCCTGCAGGTCGGCGGCCAGTGCGTCGGCACTGTCGTAGCGCAGGTCGGTGGGCTTCTGCAGGCATTTGAGCGCGATCATTTCCAGATCGGCATCGGCCCGCTGGTTCAGCAAGCGCGGGGGCAGTGGATCTTGTTCGAGCACCATCAAGACCGTGTCCACCGGCGAGTCGGTCTGAAACGGCGCGCGCCCCGTCAGCATGGCGTACAGAATGGCGCCCAGGCCGTAAACGTCGGTCGCCTCGGTGATTTCGCCACGTCCACCGGCTGCCTGTTCGGGCGCCATGTAACCGGGCGTTCCCAGGATGGCGCCGCTGTGCGTCAACGACTTGTGTGCCTCGTCCGGTTTCTCGGCGGCAGGCAGCCGCTTGGCCAGTCCGAAGTCGGTGATGTAGGGCCGTCCTGCTTCGTCGATCAAGATGTTGGAAGGTTTGAGGTCGCGGTGCATCAAGCCGTGCCGATGCGCCTCGGCGACCGCCCGGCAGACCGGCACCAGCAGGGCGGCGGCTTCTCGCGAGGGGAGCGGGCCCTCGGCAAGGCGCTTGGAAAGCGTCGTGCCTTCGACGTACTTCATGCTGAAGTACGGCTGTCCCTCAAAGTCTCCGACTTCGTACACAGGAACAATGTGCGGATGATTGATGCGCGCCGCCGACTCGGCCTCGGCACGGAACCGGGCGACGTCGGTTTCAGAGGCGGTGTGCCCTTGGAGGATCATCTTCAGCGCCACCACGCGATCCAAGCTGAACTGACGCGCCTTGAACACAACACCCATGCCGCCGCGGCCGATCTCTTCGACGACTTCGTAGTCGCCGATCCGCTCGGGCAGCGGAACAGAGTTCCTCTGCCCCGCCGCGCGCGCAGCGGTCGGTTCCCCTGCGAGTTCAGCATCGTCGGCCATACTGCCGAACTCCTCGGCAACCATGGCAGTCGCCCAGAGCGAGCGCAGTTCATCGACGAGATCGGGATGCTTTGCGATCATCGCCTCCAAATCGGGCGAGCGGCCGTGCCGCGAATCGTCGATCAGCCGCTCCAACAACGCGGCGAGAACTGCGTCGCGGTTGGCATCGGCTTCGGCAGCGGTATGTGTCGAGTTGGTGCTCACTTCTCTGGTTTCTCGTTATGAGGCGGTTCGTCGAGCATTCCCCGCAATCGGCGGAGCGCGCGCAGGTGCCGCATGCCGGCCGCGGCCGGCGAGATGTCCAGTGCGGCGGCCACCTCGCTGTTGCCCAGTTGTTCGTAGTGCCGCATGAGCACGATGTCGCGCTCTTCGTCGTTGAGATCGTCGAGAGCCGACAAGAACCGCCGCTCGAGTTCCTTACGAATGCTGGCCGCTGCGGGGGTGAGTTCCGGATCGCGCAAGGCGGCGGCCAAATCGAGCGACGAGCGGTCGGCATGCTCGGCCGCCAGCCTGCGTTCGCGGTCAACGCTCCGCCGCTGGGCGCCGCGGTGGCGGCGATGCATGTCGACGATGCGGTCTTTGGCCAACTGCCGCAACCAGAGATGAAACGGCATCTTGGCTTCGCGAATGAACTCAGGCAGACGGCGGCTGGCTTCCAGCAGCACGTCTTGAATCACGTCGCTGGCGTCGACCCGCCCGTTGAGCGCCCGGTCCATGCGCATCCGCACCATGCGGCGCAGCGCCTCGCGATGCCGTTCGAGCAGCCGGTTGACGGCTTCCGACTTGCCGTCCCCGGCCTGCTGGAGAAGATTCTGTGTCTCTTCGGAATTGGGCCACACGGGATCACGCACGCAGCGGGGCGATGGCGGTCAGGTTTGCTTCTGCTGCACAGTCTGCTCGAGCAATTCGAGAACTTCGTCGGCTGTGAGCCGGGTGGTGTCGACGCGCACCGCATCGGAGGCTGGTTTCAAGGGTGCGACGTCGCGGGTCGCGTCGCGGAGATCTCGCTCGCGGATCTGCGCGAGAATTTCTTCGTAGGAGACGTCGTTTCCGGCCTGGGCCAACTCGCGATGCCTGCGCGACGCCCGCTCGCCCGGATCGGCTTCGAAGAAGAACTTGAAATCGGCATCGGGAAACGCGACCGTCCCCTGATCGCGCCCCTCAGTAATCACGTGGAGTCCTTTCGCCAGCTTCCGCTGCAGTTCGACCATCGCCGCACGAACATCGGCGTTGAGGGCCACCACCGATGCGGCGCGGGTCACTTCGGTCGAGCGAATCTTCTCGGTCACATCTTCATCGCCGCAGTAAATGGCATCGCCATCGAGCGAGATCTCGACTTCGCGGGCAACCTTTCCAATTCGTTCGCAGTCGTCGAGCGGGGCGCCGCGCCTGAGACACTCCCAGGCGACGGCGCGATACATCGCGCCGGTATCGAGGAAGCGAAAGCCGAGTCGATCCGCAAGCCGGCGGGCTGCCGTGCTCTTTCCGGAACCTGCCGGTCCGTCGATAGTGACGATCATAGGGAGAATCGAAGGATGAAGGCGGAAGGATGAAGGCGGAATGCCGACTGCGCCAAACGGTTTCGCATGTGGTGGATCTGCCGTAGTTTCACTTTTTGGCCGCTTCAATCTTGCCTGTGAGCGTGTAGATGTTGATCAAGGCTCTGTCCATCATGCGTTCGCCGGCACCCACCTCCACCGGAGAGACACTGGCATCGGCCCCGTATCCGCCTTCGGAAACAGCCTCGATCGTGGGGTAGTACAGGTTGTGGCCGTTGCAATAGCCGAAGAACAGGGTGTGCTTCAAGTAGGATCGCTGCTTGAGCCGCACGCTGTGATTGCAGAAGAACTCGCCGGACCCGCCGACCAAGGCGATCTCGCCGTTGAGTAACACGGTGTTCAGTTCGGCCTGCACGCCGTCTTGCATCTCTGCCACGAAGTTGCGAATCAGGGCGGGGAAGAACGCGACCGAATAGGCGGCGACTACAAACGGATCGGAAAAATTGGTCCGAGAGCCAAACCGGAAACGATCAACCACTCCGGCGACCGAGGGCTTCTCGGGCGTCGTCGTATCGATGGAACGGGCCAACTCAAGCACGTGACCGGCCAGGGCTTCGCCATACTGTTGCGGGCCTTTGATGTTCTCACCCGGGTTGGTGCTCATGTCACCGGAGGCGCCTTGCATGAAAACGCAGTTGGTCTGCAGATCGGCTTCGACTTTCTTTTCCAAGAAACCGGGATAGTCGGCGGAGAACTTCAGAAGCTTGGTGCTGGTCATCACCGGATGGGCGGCGAAGTTGACGAGCACGGCGATAGGACTTCCTTGCTCGTCGTCAATGCGGATCGCCGCCAACATGGGGTCGGTCGGTTTGGGCTGCCGTTTCGTGTGCCGATTGCGATTCAGGTTGAGATCTGTGGTAGCCACGCCGATGCGGGCGCGTTGCAGCGCCTCGTCGGCCTCGAGGATGGCCTCAACAATCATTCCGGGAAGTGCCTCGGCGTAGGCCACCGCGTCATCGTATTTTCCCTTGCCGAACCCTTTCCGGTCGGTCAATTCGATGACCGGTCCATGATGCGTGTGGCTGCCCGAAATCATGACGTTTTCAATACCGGCCCGCGCGGCGATGTCGCTGCGAATACGTTCCATCATCAGCTGGGTCGGGCCGCGCCCGAGATCGAGTCCCACCAGCGCCACCTTGTCTTCGCCGGCTCGCAACACGACCGCTTTGGCATACAGCGGGTCGAGAGCACCCTGCGACAGCATCGCGTGCCGCGCACCATATCCCCACATCGGCATCTCGCCTTGGGGAGTAATGTCTCGCTTGCCGAACCCGGCTTCGAACGGCACCGGCTGAGTGGGCTCGTCCTGGGCCGATGCAACCCCGCCGGGGCCCAACAGCGCCAAACAGCCCAAGACTGTCAGAGTGATTCGTCGCATGAGGATTCCCACAGGAAGTTCATTCTCGAGCAAAACCGTCAACGATGCAGCAGCCGGCGGCTGCATTGCCATCATATGCTACGCTCGAGCCAACGGCGACGCCACGTGCCGATCCACCATCGTTGTGGATGAACATCGAGCGCCGCTCAGCGGTCCTGCAATTCCAGCGTCGACCACAGGCTCGGGTCGTGGGCGAAGGGGAAATCTCGCCCCACGGACAAGAACTGCTCTCCAAGTTCGGCGTCGAGCAGGAGGTAATAGAAACCGAGCCGCTGATTGGCTTCGGGATCGTAGCCGGTCAACACTTCTGCCGGCAGCCAGGCTTCCAGACGGTATCCGTCTTTCAGCGGTTCGACCTCGAGCGAGATTTCGCTGGGATCGGCGATTCGCGTGTCTTCTTTGGCCCGCGCGATCGGCAGCTGGACGGCGGAAGGCCGGTCCCGCTTGCGGCCGCTGCCGGCGGGCAGAAAGCAAAAATGGTGGCAGAATCGGCTGGCGCGATGAATCGACTGCGTGTTCCGCGTATCAATCCAAAGCTGCAGCCCGTCCGATTCCGTCGGCGCGTCCAGCTTGCAACTGACGGGATGCTGCTTGCCGCGGACCGTCGCGCTGCACGCCAAGCCGCGCTTGTTCCAAGCCGCTGCGATTTGCCCGATCGGGGGCGAGTCATCCAACTCGCCGAACTGCGGCAGTTCGCAGCCGGCGGGCAAGTTCAGGAGCTTGCGACCCTTGCGCGGCAGCCGGTCGACTCGGCGGACCGGGATGCTGTAACGAAACAAAAATCGATGAGGGACGACGCTTGGCATCCGCGCATTCTAGCGCCGCCGCGCTCATCCTGCAAAACAGATCGCTGCGATCGCCCAATCGGGTCTTGCCTGCCCGCTTTATGCGGTGGCCATCTCGCCAGCCGCCTGCTCGACGCTTTTTTCCGCGACGTCGAGGTCGGTGGGATCGACTTCGATGATCTCTTCCAAGTACAGCCCGATTTGGTAGAAGCCGTGTCCCAACTCGGTGCAGTGCTCCGGCACGCAGCGGAAGAAGGTGCGACCCGACTCGCTGTCGATGCCCACAACGACCTTCTTGGTGGCCAGCGGCTCGTTCAGAATCAGCGACAGGCCGGTGGGGCAAATGTCTCGTGTGACGGCCGGATACACCTTGTCGAATTCAAGGCTGCGGGCATTGTCGTCGCAGGGGACCATCCAAACAACTTCGCAGTAGGCGCTGCGAAACACGTCGCGGTTGCCGACACGCATCTGGTCGAGAACACTGCGATTGACGCGGCTCGACATAAACCGTTTGACGGCCGACCGCTTGGAGTGAAACAGGAAATCGAACATCATCCGTCCTCGTTGATAGGGGTGTGCAACGATGCATCTGGTTCTCAACCATAAGACGGGAATTTGCCCTCGGCAGTCGAAGCCCTGCATTCCAAGTGGGAAACCCCTGACGGGGAGACGGGGTGTGACGGTCGTGACGATACTCACGGCAATGCCCGTCAGCGCGGAACCTGGAGATCCTTGGGGATGTCAGTTGATCTCTAGGATTTCGATCGCGAAGCGGAGCGTGGCATCGGCCGGGATGATCGGCGGATCGCCGAACAAGCCGTATCCCAACTGCGGCGGGACCTCCAGCTCAATGATGCCCCCTCGGCCGATCAGTTGCAGACCTTCGCGCCAGCCTTTGATGATCGCACTGCTGAGCGGAAAGGTGCTCGGGCGTCCGCCGAGATGCGTGCCGTCGAACTCAACGCCGTTGTCCATCCAGCCGATGTAATTGACGGTGACCTGATCGTTCAACTTTGGAGGCGTTTCATCCGTTTGGTGTAGGATGCGGTATTTCAGACCCGAATCGGTCACTTGAAACTCGTCTGGTACGTCCTCATCTGTCACCGGAGTCGAAAAGAGTCTTTCGATTTTCATCAACTCAGCGATCTGGCGGATCGTTTCGCCTTCTGCTACGACGAAATCCGATTTTGTGTTCTTCAGTGCGGGCCGCAGGTCAGGCGGCATCAAGCATTCGATCATGCCGCCTTCGGAAATATGGCCCAACGCCAATGCCAGTTCCGGCATCACTGTGGTTACGCAACTCCGCGAGGGCCATTTCGAAGCGTAGCTGTCGTAGATCGGTGCGATCTGGCCCTCAGCCCAGCTTTGCATGTGAAGTGTTACAACGTCGTACGGGCCGGGCTTGTGGCCTTCGGACTTCCGCAAAACTCTGAATTTGAAGCCTGACTCAGTTTCGGTGTACTCTTCGGGAGCGTCCTCATCAATAGGACCTGGGCCTACGCGCTCGACTATCTTTTGCTCGGGCGGCTCATTAGTGATCTCGACCAACTCAATCAAAAAGAACATGGTGGTGTTTGCCGGGATGCCGCCGCCAGATGCCTTATCTCCGTATCCCAAGTGCGGCGGCACGATCAGCTCGATCATGCCGCCTTCGCCGATCAGCTGCAGCCCCTCTGTCCAGCCTGCGATGACATTGTCGAGCTTGAAGGCTATTGAATCACCGTCGGCGTAAGTGTTGTCAAAGATGCGCCCACTCCTTAGCCGACCCCGATAGTGCACACGGACGCGGTCGGTCGGACCCGGTTTGGTCCCGTCTGATTTGCGGAGTATCCGGTACTGCAGTCCGCTTTCGGTCGTGGTATGTTCTTCAGGCGCATCCGGGTCGGTGGGACCAGGCTTGACAAGTTCGTCAGGCTCGGGCATGGGGCGTTCGGAGCCAGCAAACCACACGACACCAACCAAGCAGGCAAATAGTATTGCGAAACCCAGAACACGCATTTTCCGTCTCCACGTATCTCTCTAGCGCCGCTCGACGATGCTATTCGGCCTCGACCTGGGATCTGGGCGCAGACACCGGGGGCCTTTCGTCCGATGTTGTCGCATCTTCGCCCATCGTTACCGGCGCGATAGCAGCCTGAAGGATCTCACGGGTTTGATGGTTCTGCACGCAAGCTGCCAAGTGCAGCGATTTCAACTCCAGTGGAGCCTCGGCGAACGTCACTCCGGGGTTTTTGGCTTGAAAGGTTGTCAAGTAGTCGGCCAGGCCCAGTTTGAAATCCTGGAATTCAATCCGATCGGTAAACTCCAGCCGCCCTTCAGTCGCTGGGATGCCTTCCGGCGCGCTCAGCATCGAACGAACGAGCATTTCGTGCTGGCGAATTCCGTTGGCAGCCTCCAGAGCAACCTCGTGCTCGACAAGAAACAGCACCAGTCGAAGATCATCAGCGGCTTCTTCAAAACCGCTGGCTTTAGCGTCGATGGCCAGAATGCCGTCCTCAAGCGATGCTGTCAGTTCAATCGCCACGCCACTCTCATCGTCCATCCGCGGATCGATTTGCGCTCGAAAGGAGCGGTAAACGCGAGGCGTGTCGTCAAACATCCCGCCGAAGCCCACCAGCGACCTCAGCCCGTTGACAACCATCGTCGGCGTGGCCCGTTTCGATCCATCCGGGACGTAGTACCCAAAACGCTTATCTGAGTCTTCGTTGGTCAGCGGGTCAGGCCCCGGGATGTGTTGGTGATGACGCAACAGAATCACATCGCCCCCATACGCCCGATCGAGCGCTACCGAGGCGACGTCTGCGGCAACGCAGGGCGGACACTGCGCTCCTGTGAACAGTTCGCACAACACTGTGCGCGTGGCTCGCTCACCATCCGGACTTGCGGGGCCTTGCTGGGCGCTCATGTCGAGCATCCGGTCGATGCTCGCCTGGTATGTCGTTGCCAGAAATTCTTCCAGGCCGTCGGTCGAGCGGTGTCTGGACTTCCACAATAGTGCGACCGTCTCGCTGGGCGGGGACTCAGCGTCTCCTTGCCAATCCGGTCCCTGCATCAACTGCGGTTCCATGTAGGGGGTGGCGGCAAGTCGGCCGTAGAGCTCCAACGCGTCGCCAACTCGGTTCTTGTCGAGTGCGTGTTTTGCAGCCGCGAAGGTGATCGTCGGGTCGAACGGGTACGCCTCGACGACTTCGCTGATCGTACGGTCGGCGGTCTGCGGATCTGCGTCGGTGTTCTCCCGAGCCTCGGCGACTCGGTTTCGCGCAATTGCCAATTGCGCCCGGCTACGGGCAAAGTCGGCCGTTTCTTGATAGCGATTTTTGACGTCCTCGGTTGCAGCAGCCTCCGCCGCGTCGAGGTACTTCAGGCCCAACTCCGGAAAGGCCATGCCGACCGACAATCGGAGCCCGAGATTGTATCTCGCCAGCTCAGCCATGCGGTCGCCCCACATCGAAACGACCGCCAGATACTCGTCGGCCGTTTGCTCGACCTGGGACGCATCAAGGTGGTCTTCCAATTTGCCAATCGCGTTGCTGAGAAGGCGATCGTACACCTGCAGCGCCAGTGGGCTCTTGGCATGCTCGCGGCAGAACTTGAGAGCGCCCGAGAACGGGTCGGTATCGCTCAGTGCCGCGCGCAGCGCGCTGCGACCCGAAGCGGGGATTGCCTTTTCATGCGTGGCTGTCGTGGTCTCTTCCGTGGGGAACAAACGAGCGGGCTCTTTCTTGTTGGGATTGGTCTGCAGATTCCCGTAAATCACTCCTTCGTGAAGTCTGCCGCGAAAGTCGATCTTCACACCGTCCAGCCCCTCAACCCCAAACACGAGGTGGACGTCGTCGTCATCGACTTCGTGCTCCGAAAGGCTCCATTTGGCGAACTCCGGCGTCGTTTCCAACAGCTCAACAGCCAATCCATCCCCGGGCGACGCATCGCCGTCTGGTTCATCGGCCGATTCTGAATCCGGATCAGACTCCGGCTCCGATGCCGACGCAACCTCGCCGGCACCGTGTTTGATATTCATCAACGCGACATAGGTTTCGCCGTCGCCGACGTTGACGAGCAGGAACCACAGCCCCTCAGTTGTGGCGCGTTGTTGCTCGGCTGGAATGTCGACTGGCAGCTCTTCAAGCGTCTGCACAGCGGGGTCTGCCGTCGCGCTTTGCGTCGCCGACTTCGAGACGGCCGTTTCTGTCCCATCGGGCGTCGCAGTTGTAGCGCTACTGTTGTCCGCATCGGAGCAGCCTGCCAGTAGCAGAACTGCAAGCAGCGATAGACCTCGTCTTACCATGGGGAGCTCTCGAACGGGTTCCTAACTGATAGTTTAAGCCGGTGCGTGCCGAGTGCCGTCGCGACCCAATGGCCCGCACCATTTGGCGAATCATAGCAGCATGTGCAAGGTTGAAAACGATGTATCGGTTGACGGCCCACCATCAGCGGCAAGTTCGCCAACAGCAAAGCGTGGTTCATGAAATTGTACCGCACTTCTGCTCCGGTTGTTGTCTACGGAACACCTCTTCGTGATACTACGCACCGGACGCCTAAGGCGTTGGAAAGACACGACTTTCGCATCAATACTCGTCATCGAGCACGGGGTCGCCGATCGATTCCTGCCAAACAGTCAGGCGTTTCTGCAGCCTGTTGCCGACTGCGGCCCATTTCGATCGGTGACGCCGCGACAGCAAATTGCGTTCTTCCTCAGGGTCGGCCTGCAAGTCGTACAGCTCATTCATCATCCTGGCGCGGAAGTGATGAACGTATTTGTACTTCTCGGTGCGGATCATCCGCAGATATGCCAGGCCGTTGTTGTGCAGGTCGTATTGCCCGAACAGTTCCGTTCGGGCCTCAATTCGCTCGCCCTTGAAACGCGGTGAAAAGTCAATTCCGTGCACCGTCATGCCATCCGGCACTGGCACCGAGAGCGCCCCCAAGACCGTGCGAAACATGTCGATCTGCGAGACCATGTCGTCGATTCGGCTGCCTGGTTCGACGACGCCGGGCCAGCGAACGGCCAACGGTACCCGTACCGAGGTGTCCCACATGTTCGGGCGCTTGGGTCCGTTCACGCCGCCGGCGATCCAGTGGCCGTTGCCCTTGGTGTTGATGCCGTGCCGTCCATTGTTGTAGCCGTGATCGCTGGTAAACAGCACCAGCGTGTTGGCGGCAAGGCCCAGTGTGTCCAGTTCGTTCAGCAGCCGCCCAATGTTGCGGTCGATCGAAGTAATGCTCGCGTAGTAATCACGATGCCAGCGCTTCAACTGCGAAACGTTAGCGCCGCGCGGAGTCGGCACGGTGGGATCGAGTCTTGCATAAGGCCGCTTGTCGACGTCGGGTACCGGTCCGTACGGCAAATGCGGCGCCCGAAAATGAAGGCACAGAACAAACGGTTCTCTCCGATGCCGCCGAAGGAACTCGATGGCGTCGGCTACCAGCAGGTCGGGCAGAGGGCCGTTCAACTGCACGTCCTGCCCCTCGACCTCCAGCAAGGGGTCCATCGGCTTTGATCCGCCACCCAGAAACCCCATGAAATGATCGAATCCCAATCGCGTGGGGTGAAACTGGGGCTGAGTCCCCAAGTGCCACTTGCCGATGAGCCCCGTGTGATAGCCATGCTGTTGCAGAACCTGCGGCCAGGTGACTGCGTCGAGTCCCAAACCTTCATCCGACTCGGCTGGCGAAATGTAGTCGGTAATGCCCAGTTCGGTCGGCCAGCGCCCGGTCAAATAGGTAGCGCGGCTGGGCGAGCATACTGGTGTGGCCACGAACGCGTTAGTAAACAACGCTCCCTCGCGAGCGATGCGATCCATGTTCGGGGTGCGAATCTCGTCGTTGTCGTAAGCCCCCATCCCCCATCGTCCTTGATCGTCGGTAACGATGGCGACCAGATTGGGACGCTCGGCGAGGGTCGTCGTTGCCAACAGCGAGAACGCTACGAGAAAGAGCGGTATCAGTTTCATCCGACGGCGGGCATTGTGGAACGAACAGATGCGGAGATTTGTGAATCCTCGACTATATCGCCGTCTGCCGATCATTGTCGAGCATGACGCATTTGGGGAAGTCGCTTATCCGCCGAGCGCTTGCTTCAGATCGGTCACTTCGTCGTTGAGACGCCGCACCTCAGCTTCTAACGCCTCGAGCTTGTCGCGGAACTCGCGATTGTCGTCGGAGAGTCGCACGAGCGATTGCTCGAATTGTGCCGGCGGTGAGTCGGCGCTTGGAGAGGCCACCGCCGCCGCTGGTGCCCGCTGCCTCTCTGGAGAGGCTGCCGCGGCTGGACCTTCTTCGATGGCTTGCCTCTCCACCCGGCGGGCTTCGGATTGTGAGTACAGATTGTGGTCGACCTCTACGCCGCGCTGTTCCAGGCGCCCAGTCGACTGCACGTAATTCATCTCCTGCAAATGACCGACTTCGTCGCGTAGCTGTTCGAGGCTGTCGATCGGCACCATGCGGCTGGCCCGCGCGCGAAGTTCGCCCATTGTCTGCCGCCCCCGCAACATGAGTTCGGCCATGATGGCGATTTGCGGTTCGCTGAAGGTAAACCGCTTGCGGACGTAGTGTCGGTAGCGTTCGGTGCGGCCCGATTCGGTGTGTACGAAACCGACCAGGCCCATTTCTCGAAGTTGGTCGAGCGTGTCGTAAGTTGTCGACTCGTCGTAGTTCGTTAGCGGATCGCGGTTGCTCTTCTGATTGCAGCCCGTCGTCGTCGCCTTGAGCGAAAGCGGATAGGCATCTGGCGTCGTCAGCCCCTTTTCAACCAGAACGCCCAGCACGCGACGTTGCGGTTTGGTGAGTTCCGTAACCGGAGGGAACTCGGCTGGTAGTGTCTCCGTCATGTAGTCAAGAGTCCTACTGGAAGTGCGAGATGGCGACGAAGGAAGCAGCCTACAGGCCTTCGGCGAGGATCGATTGCAGCGTTAGAAGACAACCTTGCGTCACCAGCGTGACAAAGTCGATGTCGAGTGTTTCCGGGGTGTCGCTCGGCATGTGGTAGTTCGGATTGCGAAGAAAACTGGTGTCGGTGATCATCAACGCCGGATAGCCCGCATCCCAGAACGGGCTGTGATCGCTGAGCCGAGTCGCCTGGAGATAGTCGCCATTGGAAGGCACCTGCAGGGTTTCAACCGGCAGGCCGCGAACCCGTTTCATACCCGACGCGAACCTGTCGATCAGGGCACCGGAGTTTTGGTTGCCGATTACGGCTATGAAATCCCCCGTATCGGGATACTTGCCCACGAGTTGTCGGGGCAAGTTTTGGCTTCCCGCGGATGCGTCGCAGTACCCGATCATTTCCAGCGAGATCATGCCACGCAAGTCGATCCCTGCGTCGGCTGTTCGCCGCACATGCTCCGCCCCGCCCAGCATCATGTTCTCTTCGAGGTCGAATGCGACCAACTCCAGTCCCAGTTCGGCCTCGAAAGGCCATCGCTGCGGCAACAACCGCGCAATCTCCAGCATGCCGGCCACGGCGCTGGCATTATCGTCAGCACCAGGACTGTTGGGGGTGGAGTCGAGATGGGCGCCTACACAGAATTGCGGCCCGGCAGCCTGCGGATGCTCCGTATGCCGGGCCACAAGATTGATGCCCTCAAGCGACGCACCTTCAGCAGTCGTGGCATCGAATGGGTGCCTTGTGACGATCCAGCCGCAAGCTTCAAGGCACTCAGTGACATAAGCACGGCAGCGCCTTAGTTCTTCGCTCTCGCCCGGCCGTGGGCTGGCGGCAATGCGTGCAACGTGGGCCGCTAGTCGTTGGGGATCGACATCCATGTTGGCAGCGGTGTCACGGTTTCCAAGCTGAAGGCCGGTCCGATCCTCCATCGGGTGAGCCTGCGACGAACTGAAAATCGGGATCTTTCCTGAGAGGGTCGAAGTCGCTTTCGTCGGGAATCAAGTTGCGCAACGAGCCATCCATGCGCAAACTCCGACCCAGCCATGAAAGTGCCTCGGCCTTGTGTCCCGCCAGGGAATGGTAACAGGCCAGATTGTAGAGCACGATTGCTTCGTCTGGTGCCGACGAATAGGCTTGTTCCATCGCCCCGATAGCCTCCGGCAGTCGGTCGATCCGCTTGAAGCACCACGCCATCCCCAGCAGTACCGACAGATCGCTGGAATCAACGCCAAGCGCCCGTTTGTAGCATTGTAGGGCGGAATCGTATTCCTCTTGCTGCCGCAGGGCCTCGGCACGCAGTTGCTCGATGCTAAACGAACACTCCTCGGGCTCATCGATCGCGTTGAGTTCGCGCAGCGCCTGTTGGGGCATGTCCAATGCCAAGTAGCCGCTGGCTGCTTCTAATCGTCGCTCTCGCCGCGTCCGCGCGCTCAATGCCATCGTGATTCTCCGACGGACCTGCTTGCGTTTTTTTCTACCAAGTCCAAGGTCCGCCGTCCACTGGCAGCATCATCAGATGCTGTTGCCGCAGGTATGTCGACGATCAGTCGCGAAATCCTTCGATGTGGATCTCCCGCATGATGACGCAGGCTCCTGCATGCCGACGTGGGGGCCGCATGGCATTGAGGGCGAGGTCGAAACTTCCCGTTCACCGAATCTGTAAACAAGAAGACTTGCGTTCTTGGCATCTCGAATTATAGTCAGGGCGAGCCGAAACCCCTTCGGAGAGATGGCAGAGTGGCCTAATGCGCCGGATTGCTAATCCGGTCTACGGGGAAACCCGTAGCGGGGGTTCGAATCCCCCTCTCTCCGCTCACTCGATTGCCCACGAGTCATAACCATTTGACTCGTGGGCATTTGCCTTTCTGAGACTCTCTCAGAGCTTCCCTTTTGTGGCGTCGTTTGAGGCGTTTTGTAGCGGGAGGATTCTCTGAGAGTTCAATCTCATGAATGTCGCAACCAACGCGAAGTCGTTTCGCATCGGTCGAGTCCGCGGCCATCTCCGCGGCAAGGTTTGGTATCTCAGCGACCACGAAAAGGGAACGCGACACCGTCCACGTGTTGGACCGGACAAGAATGCCGCCAGACAATTGGCGGCACAGATCAGCTCGCAGCTGGAGGTCGGAATTTCCCGCTGCGCTCAGCTTCGCATCGATCCCAATTCCAGAGTTACAATCTCGGTGGCTCGAGCACCACGAGCATGTGCTCCGTTCGGCGGTCCAGACAATCGACCGCTATCGAACTGCAACAAACCGCTTTGCTGCGGTATCTGAATACGTCTCACTGCGCGCTGCAGACGTCGCACTTCGGCACTCATCATGCTGAGCGGTTTGTACGCCATCTGCGCACGGTGCAGGTGGCACCAAACGGCCATCCCAATGCCAGGAGGAGTACAAGAGCCGCGCTGCAGCGCGACAAACGCGGTTCGAATACATCGAAGTGTTTTACAACCGCGAGCGTCGACACTCGGCGTTGGGTGATGTCAGCCTTCACGAATTCGCACAGGCAGCGTGATGCTCCCTCGAACCACACCAACAAAGGGCACGTTCGGAGTTGCCTTCCTCTCCGCCAGCCGTCGATCGCCAGGCTCGGGCGAGCGACCGACGACCGGCTCCGACGAAGGCACCTCCTCCAAGGACCTTTGGCCAGGGAGATTGACTGTTACGAACAATCCTTAACCCGGCGCCCACAAACGTGGGGAAGTTCACGCGACCTGTTTCGATCGGATCTGGTACGATCTTGTTTCGAAGCTCGACGACTGGACCCCAACAACGAAGGAAGGCAACCGTGGAGACCTTGCAGCTCGATCATCAGACAGGCGGCGTGGCAACGTTGACGCTCAATCGTCCCGAGAAGATGAACGCCATCAACAGCACGATGTGGAAGGAACTGCTGGAAGTGTTCTCGACCTTTGGCCAGCACGACGAGCGCGTACTGGTCATCACCGGCGCGAAAGGTGAATTCTGCTCCGGCGCGGATCTCTCCGAGAAGTCGGATCGCGGCCGCACTCATCAGCTCGACCGCATGCACGACGTCTCGAAGGTCATTCTAGCATTGCACCAGATCAGCGTGCCGGTGATCGCCAAGGTCGACGGGGTGGCTGTCGGCGGCGGCTGCAACCTGGCCCTCGGCTGCGATCTGATCGTCGCCTCCAACCGGGCCCGCTTCTCCGAGATCTTCACCAAACGCGGACTGAGCGTCGATTGTGGCGGCACCTGGCTGCTACCGCGACTGGTCGGCATGCACAAGGCCAAAGAACTGGCGTTATTGGCTGACGTGATCACGGCCGAGCAAGCCGAACGCATCGGCATCGTCAACCGTGTGTTGCCGGTCGAAGAGCTGGACGCCTTCGTCGACGACTGGGCGGCCCGCCTCGCCTCCGGCCCGCCGCTGGCGCTGAAGATGACCAAACGCATGCTCACCGACACGTTCTCCTACAGCCTCAACGAAGCGCTCGACGCCGAAGCCATGGCCCAAGCCGTCAACTTCGACGCTGAAGACGCCAAGGAAGCGATTGCGGCTTTCTTGGAGAAGCGCCAGCCTGTGTTCTGCGGCCGCTAAGTACAACGTCTGCCCAGTCACAATAGGATTCCACAATGTCCTTCTGTCGGTTCTTGCTGCTTTTGACACTCGTCGCCGCGATGTCGCAGCAGTGCGCGGCGCAGCATCGTGTCGTCATGCAGGGCAATGGGCGGTTGTCAATCATTGCGGCCGACGGTGAGGTCGAGTGGGAGATGAAGTGGGGCGGCATCCACGACATACACGTGCTGCCGAATGGACACATCATGGTGCAGGAGCGGATGCGCAAGATTGTCGAGATCGATCCGCAAACGAAACAGGTCGTCTGGTCCTACGATGCGTCGCAATCAAACGGGAACGAGGGAAAACGCGTCGAAGTCCACGCCTTTCAACCGCTGGACGATGGGCTGATCATGGTTGCCGAATCGGGACCGGCGCGGATCATCGAAATCGACCGGGACGGGAAGATTCGCCATCAGATCAAGTTGAAGGTCAATCAGCCCAGCCCGCACCGTGATACGCGATTGGCCCGCAAGTTGGGCAGCGGGAACTATCTGGTCTGCCATGAGGGGGATGGCGCACTGCGCGAATACCACGGCGAGACGGGCGAAGTCGTCTGGGAGTTCGACGTCCCGCTGTTCGGCAAGCCGCGCAGAGCCGGTCATGGTCCTGAGGCGTTCGGCAACCAATTGTTTGGGGCGCTTCGATTGGAAAACGGCAACACGCTGATTGCCACCGGCAACGGACACAGTGTGTTGGAAGTCAGTCCGGACAAGCAGATCGTGTGGCAGATTCACCAGAACGACTTGCCTGATATTACCCTGGCCTGGGTCACCACGCTTGAAGTGCTACCGAACGGCAACTACGTGATCGGCAACTGCCACGCCGGCCAAGACAATCCGTTGCTGATCGAAATCGAACCACAGTCGAAGCGTGTCGTCTGGACGTTCGATCGCTTCGACTTGTTTGGCAATTCGGCGCCGAATTCTCAGCTGCTGGACATCGCCGGCCCAGTGATTCGCTAGAGCACTTATTGGCGGCGGAACTTTCTTGCGGCCGCCAGGGTACTATTCAACGAGCCCGGTGTTGCCGGCGATCGACCGTCAGCGCGGGCAACCCACTGATCACCAATAGGAATTCGAGCATGCCTTTGATTTCGACACAGAACAATCTCCGACGATGCGGTTTGATGGTGATGATGACGATGCTTACCGTGATGCTTACTCTCGGATCAATGGGCCCTGGCACCGCCGTTGCTCAGAGTTCGTCTGCCGACGAATCTTGGCAACAGATCCCCGACATGGCTCAAAAACGCTGGGAAGCAGGGACGGTGGTGCTCGACGGCATGCTCTATCTGTTCGGCGGGTACACCGATGGGCCGAAATCGATTAAGCACGTTGATGTGTTCAATCCACAGGACCATAGCTGGAAGCAGTTGGCGGATCTGCCGAGTGCGATCACGCACTTTAACACGGTGCTGGACGGCCGAACGGTGTGGTTCGCCGGTGGTTTCAAGGATGGTTACCCGGGCCGGGCCATCGATGAGGTGTGGAACTACGACATCGACAAGAACACTTACACCGCCGCCCCCGCGCTGCCGGAAAAGAGAGCAGGAGGGGGCCTGGCACTCATCGGTCGCCATCTGCATTACATCGGCGGGCTGCTGCCCGACCGCGACACCGACTCGCCGCACCATTGGATGCTCGACTTGGAGGATCTCGAAGCGGGCTGGACGCATCGGGCGCCGATGCCCGCGCCTCGCAATCAGTTCGGGACCGTCACGTTCGACGGAAAGATCTACGCGATGGCCGGCCAGTTCCATCACGACAGCGGACAACTCGATCAAACACGGGTCGATGTTTACGATCCGGAGACCAACTCGTGGAGCAGCGGCCCGGCACTTCCGCACGGCCACTCGCACGCCGAAGGCAGCACGTTCGTGCACGGCGGCCGGATCTACGTCATCGGCGGCCACGCCACACCCGAAGGGGGACGCAAACGAATCGACGATGACATTCTCTCGCTACGGCCCGGCGGCCAGTGGGAAGTCGTCGGCAAGCTGCCGACGCCGCTTTCTTCACCGTCGGCCGCCATCATCGGCGACAAGTTGTATGTGGGCGGCGGTTCACCCAACTGGAGATCTGTGCAACCCAAGATGTGGGTTGCAGACGCGCCGTGAATTGATCGGTTGAATCGTTGATGAGTGCGCAGAGCGGCTTCGCGCTCGCACTGGCAGGCAAGCTGCCAGTGGCACCGACCGCTTACGTCAGCCGGATCGTCGTTCCGCAGATTTGGATTTCTTGCCCCTTGACCGGCAGCCGGCGCTCGCGGGCGACGATCAAGGCGACGTCGGGTTGCGTAGACGACAGATCGATCGCCGTCACGCCGGGACCGCGTCCGTCGTGGTCGGGCACGAAGCGGATGGTTCCGTGGTCCAGCTCCATCGCGTTTCCAGAAACCGGCCGGTTGAACACCTCGGCCCAGCGGGCTGCCATCGCTTCCGGATCGGGCGTTTGAACGTCGACGGCGACGATCGTGGAGACGTTGGCGGCGGGGCGCTGTTCCCAACCTGGGCCGGCCCATTCCCAAGATTCCGGCGGCGTCATCTGGTCGAAAGACAGAATCGCGCCTCCCACGTCTTTGGGATGCATGTGGAACGCGGTCGCCTGATCTCCGGCAGTCTCCCAGACGACGCGCACGCCGAGGCCGTCGACGTGGGCCCGTTGTTGTGCGACGTCGTCCACCTGCACGATGACCATGTACCCGCCGTCGCCGCCCCGGCGGTCGAGGTAGCGTCCGGCCGTTGTGTTTTCTTCGACGGGAGAGACGACTTCCAGAAACGTGTCTCCCAATGCCATCACCGAGTTTTGAAGGCCGAACTTGCCGACGCCGGGATCGTTAAAGTCGGCGTCGAGTCCGAGGACGGCGAAGAAGTCCTGCCGCACATGTCCGAGTTCGCGGGCCGTCAGCGCGACTTGTCTGAGTCTCATGTTCACGGGAGAGTCCAGTTTGATCGGGTGACGCATCTCGACAAGCGCCGCGCGGGGTTGTCCGGCGGCGTACGGTCACACAACATTATCATTCTCACGCGAGCATTTCCACGACATGAATAGCCAGGGGTGACCGTCACGGCGTGTGTTCAGTCGTCACAGAATCGTGCCGCCGTCGATGGGGATGACGGCCCCGTTGACGTAGGCGCCGGCGCGGGACGCCAGGAAGATCGCAATGCCGGCCATGTCTTCGGGTTCGCCGAAGCGGCCCAGAGGACAGCGGGCGAGGAGCTCGGTGCCGTGATGCGTGAAAATCCAGTCGGTCATCTTGCTCGGGAAGAAGCCGGGAGCGATCGCGTTGACTGTGATCTGGTCCTTGCCCAACTCCTTGGCCAGCACGTGCGTCAGGTGATGGACGGCAGCTTTGCTCGCCGCGTAAGCATACGTGTCAAATTGCGGCACATGCAGTCCGTCGATGGAGCCAATGTTGATGACCCGCGCGGGATTTCGGTCTTCTGCGTTGCCGGCATTCTTCAATAGCGGGACCAGCTCTCGGGTGACGTGAAACAGGCCCTTGAGGTTCAGCGACAAGACCCGCTCCCAGGCGGCCTCGTCGTACTCCGCCAGCGGCGCGCCCCAGTTGTTGCCGGCGTTGTTGACCAGAATGTGCAGTTCCTGCTCTCGCGCGGCAATTTCTGACGCCACTCGCTCAACGTCGGCGGGCTGCGACAGGTCGCCGGCAATGGCAATGCATTCGCCGGACTGCGAAAGTTCGGCGGCAACCGATTCGCAGACGTCGGCCTTTCGCGAGGAGATGTAAACCTTCGCTCCGTTTTCGACGAAGGCCCGCGCGATCATCAAGCCAATGCCGCGGGCGCCGCCCGTTACCAGGGCGGTCTTGCCCGCTACACCGAAGAGCCCGTCGATTGAATGTGACATTCAATAGCTGGTTCGAAAGTTACCGGTTTGTGTGCGGCTCCAACGTCGCACGTTATCCTTCGTGTTCGCCTGAGTCAGCATCGCCGTCGTGATGGCCCTCTTCGTCGCTGTGCTCGCCCGAGTCACCATCATCGGCATGGTGCCCATCCTCATCGTGGTCGTGGCCGTCGCCATCCTCACTGTGGTGACCATCCTCATCGTGATCGTGGCCATCTTCATCATGATGTTCTGCGCCGTTTCCATTGGCCTCTGCACCCAGCTCCACATCGGTGGCCTGTGGGGCACCGGCGTCGGTTGCATCAGAACAACCTGTCAGCGTTGTTGCTGCCAAGCCTGCAACCAACATCAAGACGCACGATAGCAATGCATGCAATTTCATTCTGTCATTCCTTTTGAATTGAGGGGTAACTCCGTAACGTGGTCGTCCAGAGGCTGTTTTTATTCGATCGTGAGGATTCTCGATAGTGACCGGGGCTCGGCCCTGGGCTGCGTCTAGAGCACATCTGAGTTCCGGCGGCGTAGATACGACTTACAAAGGCCGAACAGCGTTGGATAGCCGCCACGATGATCCCGGATGGCATCTAAAGTCCGGCCAGGCGCGTGTCGGCGTCGCCGAATTGATCGAGGTTCACGCCCATGCGGCCCATAATCGACAGATACATGCTGCATAGCTTGCGATTCTCATCGCCGGCCTCAGCGTAGTCGAGCACGCGGCCGGTCTCCAGTGTGCCACCCAATCCACCGGCCAGCAAGACGGGGACCTGCGTCGAATCGTGGGCGCTGCCGGACCACATGTTGTTGATGAACAGCAGGCACGAATTGTCGAGCACGCTGCCTTCGCCCTCGGGCATGGCGTCCAGGCGGCCGGCCAGATAGGCGAACTGGTTGCAGTAGTATCTCGAGATCCGTTCGTATTCGTCCCCGTCATCGTCGTGCGAAGCGGGATGATGCGGCACGCGGACGTCGAGGAAAGGATAGACCAGTCCCGAAATGTCGCGGCACATCAGCAGCGTGGCGATGCGGGTCTTGTCGGTCTGAAAGGCCATGGCGATGATGTCGCACATCAGGCGCATGTGCTCGCGGATGTCTTCGGGCATGCCGTTGTCGGGCCGCTGCATCGTGAATGCGGGTTGCCCGCGGTGTTTGGCGCGTTCGTCGGCACCGTCCTTTATGGCTCTGAGCAGTTCGACCCTTCGTTCGACTTCGCGCACGCTGCCCAGGTATTCGTCGAGCTTGATTCGGTCGGAATGGCTCACCTGCCGGTTCAGGTGCGCGGCGTGTTCTTTGACGCGGTCGAGAATGCTTTGCGTCCGCCGGCTGCCTTGGTTGTCAAACAGGCTATCGAAGGCCAGCGAGGGATAGGTCTCCATGGGGACCGGGGCGGTCACGTCTCGCCAGGAGATGTGCGAGCTGTAGGCCATTGAGAAGTTCGTCTCGTGATAGCCGGTGACCGGCTGCTCGCAACCCAGCACGATGCTGGATTGAACCGTCTGCTCTTCGAAGTGGCGGGCTAGCACCTGGTCCATGCTGATGCCGCCCTTGAGGATCGAGCCTCTCTGTAGCATCGCGCCTGAGAGAATATTTCCCGTCTGCCCAGGATGAATGCCGACGCCTGTCGAGTGCATGTTGAACAGGCCGGAGATGACGTTGGTCTTGGTCTTGATTGGCTCCAATGGCGCCAGGCTCTTGCCGAGCTGCATGTCGTGGCCGTCGCCCTTGGCCCACCAGTGCTTCGTGTTGACTCCGTTGGCCATGAACAACGCGGCAAACCGTTGGTTGGGCCGCTCGGACGAAGTTGCCCCCCAAACCGGAATCGACTCCAGCCATGGCAATGCCATCGTGCAACCAACGCCGCGAAGGAATAGCCGGCGGCTGACATCGAAATGGTGATTTGGCATTTGCGACGCGCCTCTTGATTGACGTTGTGCGCTCGGCTCTCGAGTGAGCGAACGCTGAGATTCTACCAAATTGTCACTCGATCTCGGCAGTGAAATCCCTGCCGCGTTGGTTGAGAAACTGCGGGCTGGCGACGATGGATTCGATCAGGCTGCCGATGCGATAGTCCTCATCGGCCAACCGAGCCTTCATGGATTCGATCAGCAATTCGTCGGAGAGAAGCAGGCCACGTCCGAGTGCATAGGCCAACAGCTTGCGACCCAAGTTGTCGATGAAGCCTTCGCGCCGTTTCTCACGCAAGTACCGCTGCAAACCGGGAACCCCTTCACCAGTGCTGCCATCGGGAAAGTCAGCCCGACGATCGACTGCCCGCCCGCCCAGGTCGACGGTTCGGCGTTCGCCAATGGGACCATAACCCTCGAAAATCAGTCCCATCGAATCGAAACGCTCGTGGCAAGCCGCACAGCTTTTGAGTTGGCGGTGTTTGGCGAGAGCTTGCCGTACGGTGACGTCACCAAGTTGCGATTCGTCGTCGGGCAACTCGGGTACCTCAGGCGGTGGGGGAGGAATCGTCTCGCCCAGCAGCCGGCGGACGACCCAATACCCGCGCTTAACCGGGCTGGTGCGCAGTCCGGGTGAGTTCTTGGTGAGGAAGACTGACATCGGCAATAGACCGCCTCGTCCGAAAGAGCCGGCGTCGTCGACGCGCAGCCAGCCAGCGGCGTCTGCCTGGCTGGAGTCAAACAGTATGCCGTAGTGTGCGGCAAGCGTCTGATTGACGAACGTGTGCCCGCCATCCAGAAGGTCGAATACCGATCCGTCCCGCTGCATGAGATCGACGAAGAATCGCACAGGTTCTTCGAACATGGCCTGGCGGAGTTCGTCGGTGAAGGATGGGAACCGCTGGCGATTGACGCCGTTGTGTTGCTCGAAGCGTCGAACGTCGAGCCAGTTGGTTCCAAACTCGGTCGCCAGCCCGCGAACTCGCGTGTCTTTGAGCATCCGCCTTGATTGGGCCAGCAGCACTTCAGGATTGCGCAACTCCCCTGTTTGGGCGTGGGCCAGCAACTCCGCGTCGGGCAGACTCGCCCACAAGAAATAGCTCAATCGGCTGGCCAGCGAGAGGTTCGACAGCGGAGCCACTCGGTCGCCTTCACCCGGCAGGTCGATGCGATAGCAGAAACGCGGCGAAATCAGGACGCTGGCCAACACGTCGCGCACCGCCTCTTCGTGAGACAGCTGCTCGGAATCGCGGAGTTGGCGATAAAAGGTCAGCAGCTCCTCAGCCTCATCACCAGTCAACGGCCGCCGCCACGCGCGTTCCGCAAATTTCAAGAGACTATCCAGGTGGCTGGGTTGGGCCCCGCGCCGCGCTTTCTCGACACCACGGATCTTCGCGGCCATGTCGGCAAAGTAGCCTTCGATCTCGGCGATGTACGTTTCGTCGATGTCATGGCGGCGGGCCTTGGCGATGTACGCCCCCGCGAGCCTGTCCATGTTCTCCTCAGACGTGACGTCTTTGTCCTCGCGGGCGAAGTCGAACTCCTCCGACCGCAGGTACTGGGGGCTCTCGGCACGCTCGAAGTAGACGAAATCCTGAACCTGGCGTGTCGGTGCGCGCGCGACGAAGTCGAGTTGCTGCCAGAGCCGGTCGAGCTCTTGTTGCCCCGCATCATCCAGGATCAGGTCGTACAGCGGGGAGTCGTCGCGATAGTAGCCGAGCATCAGGTGGAAGCCGGCGTTGAGCAGGCGGCCCTTGTTGCGTTTCTCAGGCGGAAGAAACATGCGGCCCCGCTCCCACACCACGAAGGCGTCGGGAAATACAGAACAGAATTCTTCGATCGCCGCCCGCAGTTGTTCTGTCTCCGCTCGGCCGTCCGAATCGGGCAGTGTTCCGCGACGGCGGTTCTGTGAGATCTCTCGATTCATCCAAAGAATCAGCGGTTGCGAACTGGGATGCATGCCTTTGATCTTGAAGTTGCCCACGGGCACAACCAGCTTCGACCGTTCACGCAGGACAAAGTCGCGCATCTGCTCGCAAGCTTGGCGAACTTCGGCGTTGTCATCGCCAGGTTCCGGAAGAACCTTCCACATGTCGCGCAGTTCGGCCAGCGGGCCGGCGTTGTGCTCGATACCTGTCAAAACAGCCTGAACTGTCGCCAGATATTTCGGGCTGATTTCATCCCGTTCGGCGATGTTGGCCAGTCCGCTGTCTGCCCTGCCCAGTGCTGCGCGGTGCCGGTGCTGCCAGGCTGCAAAGAAGAAGTCGGCATAATCCAGCCGTTGCCGTTTGTAGAAATCGACGATGCGGTGGACGCAGAATTTGTCACGATCGGAGTAGATGACTGCCGAGTGCGGCGCAAAGGTGAAACCGTCCGGCAGCAGTACGAGATGCTCTGCAACGTGCCGGGCTGCGGCCAGGTATTTCTTGAGCAACGCCGGCGACATCGCCAACGACTCGCCGGAATTGTCAAAGCCCGCCTCGTTGGCCGGATCGACCGGAAACTCGCGCGTCGGCCGAATGTCGACGCCGGTCAGATCGCGGATCGAGTAGTTGTATTCGGCGTTGCTCAGGCGGCGAGGCAACACCGGCCCGGGATCGCCTGCGTTCCGCTCTGCTTCGTGTCGGCGCAGCTGATTGGTCCATTCGACAACGGCCCGCCGTTGTGCCTCAGTGGGTTGTTGGTCAGCGTCTTCGGGCGGCATTTCCCCGGCTTCGAGCCGCTTGCGCACAGTGTCCCAATGGCCGAGTTCACGGCGAACAACATTGATGGAGGTATAGCGCGTGAGTTCGAGCTTGGCCTCCGGCTCCTCGGCACCGTGGCACTCGAAACAGTGCGCTTGCAGGAAGGGATGGACGACATTCACAAATAGACGCTGCATCTCGCGCTCGCGAATCTCGTCCGCGACGGCGGGGGACAGCGAGCCGAACGCCAGAATGACAGCGGCAATTGTTCTGGCTAGAAACATTGCTTTGGCCGGATAAATGCAGTTGCAGACAATCGATGCCGTTCAGCCTTGCCGCTATTGTATGCCAGACACCGTCACCGCACACCACTGCGAAGAGGGTCGTTAACAGGTCAGCGACGTCGGACGCGCACCGAGCACAGCTCCGATAATCCCAACGCGACCACAGAACTCGATATGCAGTTACTCCAACTCCAACGGCGTCGACTGGTGCTCATCGGGCTTGATGGCACCGTTGTGCATGATGAGCCGCGCACAAGTGTTCCAACGTAGAATCGCGTCGTCGTTGTTTTTGGGGCGAATGGCTTCGGCGCGCTCATAAGCTTCCATGGCGCGACGCAGCCAGCCATAGGCGACGCCACCGGAGCCCGGCGTGGCACGCTGCCAAATCGATTTCGCACGTCGTTCACTGATGATGCCGGCGTAATACTCCTGCTCGTACTCGCTGGCGAGGCGGGCCGCCAGTTGGCACGCTTCCTGGTAGCGGTGTTCGATGCCGGCGTCGAATTGATCGGTCAGCGACAGCGTAAGGTTGATCAGCGCCAGTTGATTATCTGCGTCGATGGCCAACACGTCGCGGCAGATGCTTTCGGCGTCTTCGGGCTCGTTGAGTAGCCGATACCGCTCGGCCTTTTCGAGTGCCGCGTTAATGGATGATTCGGCAAGGTCTTTGAGGTCGAACACAACTCCCCCCCCCGTAGTGAAGCGGACGATTTGCGTGGCATTCGCTCGACGTGCGTGGCAACTCCAAGCTGTGACAATTTTACAGACCCGCCGGTTACGAATTCCGCAAGACTGCAGCCGTGATGCGGTCGCGGCCGTCTGCCAACCGGAGAGCACCTCAGCTAACACCTTAGCGGTCCCCGATTTTGTATGACAGCTTAATACGCCGGCAGCCAACAACGCAGACCCCGCCAGATCTAGCCTTTGCCGGTCACCTTTCGCCACAGCCACAACACCGGATCGTAATACTTGTCGACGATGCGTTCTTTCAGCGGGATGATGGCGTTGTCGGTGATGGTAATGCTTTCCGGACAGACTTCGGTACAGCACTTTGTGATGTTGCAGAATCCGATTCCCAGGTCGTCGCGCAAGATTTGGGTCCGGTCCTCGTCGTCGAGTGGATGCATTTCCAATCCGGCCAGCCGCACAAAGAACCGCGGACCGCCGAAACGCTCTTTCTGTTGATGATCGCGCAGCACGTGGCAGACGTTCTGGCACAAAAAGCATTCGATGCATTTGCGGAACTCCTGCACGCGATCGGCCTCCTGTTGTGAGAACTTCCAGTCGGTGCCCGCTTTGGGTTTGAAGGCCGGGATCTTCTTGTTGACTTCGTAGTTCCACGACACGTCGCAGGCCAAGTCCTTGATGACGGGAAATGTCTGCATGGGACGGATCGAAACAGGCTCGCCGGCAGGATACTGATCCATGCGGTCCATGCACATCAGCCGCGGCTTCCCGTTGACTTCAGCACTGCAGGAACCGCACTTGCCGGCTTTGCAGTTCCAGCGGCACGCCAGATCCGACGCTTGCGTGGCCTGAACGACGTGGACGGCGTCGAGCACGACCAGCCCCGGCTGCAAAGGCACTTCGTAGTCGACCATCTCTCCGGCGTCGCTGTCGCCGCGGTAAATCGACAGTGTGGCAGTTTCGGCCATGTCTAGTCCTTCAGCAGATTCGCCAAGTCCTCCGGAGGACCGGCCAGCGGTTGCTCGGCAACGTCGATTGTGGCCTCGCGCTGGCTGACGATCAGGTTGCGTTTCCCCCAGTCGTCCTCGGAATTGGGATGGTCTTCGCGTGTATGTGCTCCGCGGCTCTCGGTGCGGATCAAAGCGGCTTTGGCCACGGCCTCACTGATGTCGACCATGTTTCGCAAGTCCATCGCCAAGTGCCAGCCGGGATTAAATTGAATGTTTCCGCCGACTTTGACTTTCTCCGCACGGGCGCGGAACTGTTGCAGCTCCTCGAGCGCGGCCGATAGGTCGTCTTGCGTGCGCACGATGCCCACCAGCTTTTGCATCATGGCCCGCAGTTCTTCGTGGACGGTGTAGGGATTCTCGCCCTCGGCGACGTCGAACGGAGCCAACGCTTCCTTCGCTGCCGCATCGACGTCGTCGGATGAAATCGAACCCAGCGCATCCCGGCTTTGCGCGTGCTCTGCGGCAAATTCACCGGCACGTTTGCCAAACACGAGCAGATCAGACAGCGAGTTGCCTCCCAGGCGATTGGCGCCGTGCATTCCCCCGCCGACCTCGCCGGCGGCGAACAATCCGCCGATGGTCGCTTCCTGCGTTTCCGGATGCACCCGCACGCCGCCCATCATGTAATGGCAGGTCGGCCCGACCTCCATCGGATCAGTCGTGATGTCGACGTCGGCCAGCTCTTTGAACTGGTGGTACATGCCCGGAAGTTTGCGAATGATTTCCTCGTGGCTGCGGCGCGAAGCGATGTCGAGAAACACGCCCCCGTGCGGCGAACCGCGGCCTCCGTTCACCTCGCGTCTGATCGCGCGGGCCACGACGTCCCGCGTCAATAGCTCCGGCGGACGCCGCGCATCGGGACGCTCCCCGGCGACGACCGCGGCCACCCAACGGTCTGACTCTTCCTCGGTTTCGGCGAATTCCCCTTTGAACATGTCCGGAATGCCGTCGAACATGAATCGTTCACCGCGATTGTTCTTCAACACCCCTCCTTCACCGCGGACGCCCTCGGTGATCAGCGTCCCGCGGACGCTCGGCGGCCAGACCATGCCGGTCGGGTGGAACTGCACAAATTCCATGTCGATCAAATCGGCGCCGGCCCACAGGGCCATGGCGTGGCCGTCGGCCGTGTACTCCCAGGAATTGGACGTGACTTCCCAGCAACGGCCGATGCCGCCGGTGGCCAGCACGATGGCCTTGGCCCGAAACAGCGCGAAGCGGCCCGACTCGCGCCAGTAGCCGAAGCATCCTGCGACGTGATCGCCGTCCTTCAATATGCAGCGCATCGTGCATTCCATGAAGACGTCGATGCCTTGATGCACGCCGCGGTCCTGAAGCGTGCGGATCATCTCCAGGCCAGTCCGATCACCAACATGCGCAAGCCGCGGATAAGTGTGCCCGCCAAAGTTGCGCTGCAGCATCCCGCCTTCCTTGGTGCGATCGAACACAGCGCCCCATTCCTGCAGTTCCCGCACGCGCTGGGGTGCTTCTTGCGCGTGCAACTGCGCCATCCGCCATTGGTTCAGGTACTTGCCCCCTTTCATGGTGTCGCGAAAGTGCACCTGCCAACTGTCGCGGTTGTCGACCGACGCCAGCGCAGCCGCCACGCCCCCTTCGGCCATCACGGTATGCGCCTTGCCCAACAATGACTTGCAGACCAGCGCGGTCTTGACTCCCTGGGCGGATGCTTCGATCGCCGCCCGCAGCCCCGCCCCGCCGGCTCCAATCACCACGACGTCGTATTCGTGCGTTTCGTACCTGTCCATTCCGACCTTAACAGCTGCAATGTGATTGATGCTTTAAAGTTGTGTGCGGCCGGCGGTGGTTTGGTTCGGCGATCCAGTCCGAGCAGACTGGCGGCGAGCGCCTCATATGATTCTGAGATCCGTAATGCGGCCCGAGGCGACCATCCAGACATAGAAGTCCGCAAACCCCACAACAATCAGACTCGCCCACGCCCAAGCCATGTGGTTCTTGTTCAGGAACGTGGTCCACGACCAGAGCCGATACCGCGTCTGTCCGACCGACGACTGCGCGAAACAGTCAAGCCGGCCACCCACGAGGTGGCGCAGCGAATGACATGAAAAAGTATAGAGCGTCAGCAGGGTCGTATTCGCAGCCAGCACTAGCGTCCCTACGCTGATGCCGAACGAAAACCCCTCGCCTTCGGGGCTCGGCCAGAGGCAAGCGTGCCCCACGTCGATCGACAGCAGGACCAGGAACACCAGCGCAAAGTACAGAAAATATCGGTGCAGGTTCTGAAACAGAAGTAGCCGCGTTTCACCCTTGTAGGCCAATCCTCGCTTGAAGCCGCAAAAGCTCGAGGGCTCGCCCACGGCACAGCCGACTGGGTCGAGAAACAACGATCGATAGTACGCCTTGCGATAGTAGTAGCACGTGACTCGAAATCCGCCTGGGGCCCACAGAATGAGTAGCGCTGGCGAGACGAAGGCCAGCGATTCGGGCAACACAATCAACGGGGAGTAAAGAGGTGAGAGCAGGTAGGCGTGATCTTCGAGAAGCTGGGTGCCGTGGCCGACGTGGTACAACCCTCCGTACAGGGCCCGCGCGGTTGCATAGACGATGAACGTTGTCAAAACGAGCCCTGTCACCAGCGGACCGACCCACCAGTGATCGCGACGATTTGTCGCGGCGAAAGGCGATAATTTCGACGGAACACTCGCCTCTGCTATTTCCCCATGCGCCATCTACACCCTCACTGAAATAGACGAATGATTGTCCGGGACAGCGAATCGAGCACACGTGAGAACACAGTACCGACAAATCCCTGCGAATTCCATGATGCCCAGGCCGAATTCCGCCGCATGCCAACGTTTCGGCCATTCAGCACGTCACCGGAAGGGGCCGGTCGCTGCGCGCGTAACGGTTTACGGCTGTCGGTTCTCAACCGGTTGTCGGGAGGGTTGGGGAGTCGACTTTGGCAGTGGCCGTCCCGCATCTGCGGTAAGCAACGTGTGGGCTCCGCACAGCTACCAGACGAAAGGCACAAGCCGGTAACGGACCCGCTTTGTGTATTCAGCGTATCCCTGCAACGACTCAGCCAACGTCCGCTCTTCAACCTTGATTCTGGCGACCACACACAGGAAAGGCAGCAGCACGGCCAGCGCGCCGGCGTAGCTTTGCAGCCACAGCGTCAGGCCGATGAAGAACAGGAACATCCCCAGGTAGAACGGATGCCGGATGTATCCGTACAGCCCGGTATCGACCAGGGTTTGGCCACGGTCTGACTGATCCTTGACGATCGGTGCAGCAAACGCATTTTGCAAGAGCGTCGTCCAGATGACCGCGTATCCGGCCAGCGAAAGCACCGCTCCCAGAATCGAAACTTCCAGCGGCGGAGCCGGCAGCAATTGCAGGTGGAAAACATCGATGGGAATGAAGGCGAACCACGCCAACATCGAGGTGAAGAGAAACAACGACGCAATTCGGTCCGCCTTTGGCTGGCTCTCGGCGGTAGGCTTCATGAGCCGCGCTTCGAGGCTGGCTGGTGAAAGGATCGCGAGTGCAACGATCGACACCGTATTGAGCAGACCGTAGGCGACCAGGAACTGGATGGCTCGCGGCCAGTCCCAAGTGCCGGCGGGGATCAGCAGCACCGCCCCAATCAGAGCGAGCTGGATCAGTCCTCCGATGAGGCCCCTGAGAATGAGCATTTGTCCCGTCCTCGATGCGGACTCTCGCCTGGGGATGCCGAGCACCCATCGATTGAACGGGCAACCGCCGGCTGCGGATCACTCACCCGAAAGCCTGGCGAGTTTTTCTTCCAGGCGTCCCGACGCGTGACACGTCTTGCACGAAATGTTGGTGTCGAGTGCCGACTGCGGATCTTCTTTCCACTTCTTGGCCATCCGGCCGTAGCGCGTGTTGGCCGAGACTTCCAGCATCTTGTCGAGATACTTGTCCAGCTCCTCGGTGCGGCCTGTCCGCTGCGATGACTGGATCATGCCCCCCAGTAACTCGCCGCGAATGTGGACCGGCAGTTTGCCGACCACCCGTTCCTGCAGCTTCCACATGACCAGGTAGCTGTCGTAACAATCGGACCAGGCCTGCGCGCGGTGTCGTTCGGGAAGTCGATCGGCAAACATCACGTAGCTGCCGCCGACGACCGCGGATACACCTACGTCCCGCGAGGCCAGCTTCTTCGCCTCTGCAAAGAAATGGAGCGTCTGGTCGAAGTGATGTTGGAACTTCTCGTCGTCGCCCGCCTCGGTCGCCAGCACGGCGCGGTAGATGTTGGTTGCACCTTTCCAAGCCAACAAGGCCGCTTTCGACTGGGGACGCTGCTGCATCAGCAACTCGATGTTCTTCTCAGCCCTAGCGAAGCGTTCCATGTCGTTCGACCGCCAGCCGGCGAACACGTCCTCGCGGACCAGCGTATGCACCGACAGCCGCTTTTCGTCGAGAGGCGGTTCTGGAGAAGCCGCGTAGGCATTGATGGCTAGCGACGCGACGAACAACGCACACAAAATCGAACGCATGGGTCTTGCTCCAGTGTGAAGAGGCGGCGCGACTTCCGGGATGGCCACAGCGCAGAATTTAGGGCTCAGCCGGAAATCCCGCAAGATGGTCGTACGTACGGTGCAGATGCATATGGGCTTGGTTCTGCAACAAAGCCCGTGATGGAACACACTGTGGATGTATTCGGAGGATCCCAGCCAACATTTCTCATCAGGTTCGGTTTGCTAACGATTTTCAGAATCAAGAAACGTCGACTGTGTGCGAAAGCCAAGGTGGGAACGTCCGTCCGGGCGACAGATTGTCTCGCTTCAGCGGGGACTCGGAATGAAGCATTTGGACGCCGATAGCCACGGGCGCTGGAGAATGAGCGCGGCCGCGGTGTTGGGATCGGCCATCTTGCTGGGGGCCGCATGGCGGTTGCAGGCCGACGAGCCCGATGCACCCGCAGCATATGAATTGCCGTCCGGCGGGCGGGCGGAACTGGCTCAGTTCATTGCACGTATGCAGAAGGTGAAGCCCGGCAGCCAAGAGCAGGTGCGGACCGTGCACGGTCTCATCGTGCAAGCCGCCACGAAGATCTTCGCTGTCGCGGAGATCGACGACGAAACCGCACGTGGGGCCGTCGCCGCGAAATTGGACTCGCTGCAGAAGCTGCATCGCAATGGCGATGCGTCCGCGCTCCGGCGGCGGGATGAGTTCCTGCGGACCCTCATGAGCGACCCCCGTCCCGCGATCCGTCAAGAGTACGCGTGGCGGCACCTGCGAAGCCGCTACCAGTCGATGCAAGACCCCTCTCGGGCCGAATCGATTCAGCTGCTGGATGCGATGTTGCGGTCGCTCGAACAACACGGTCTGAATACGCGCTTGTTTCGCTTGTATCGCGAGATCACTCGCTTCGTAGAGGAGCGCGAAGGGTTCGCCGAGGCTGCAGCAGCGTACCGCAAGTTGGCTGCCGTTGCGGCCGATTGTGAAGACGAGAAGATCGCCTCATTTGCAGCGCGGCTGGAAGGGGCGGCAAGTCGACTCGAGCTTGTGGGACGGCCCATTCAGATCGAAGGCGTTGACATGCAAGAACGACCGTTCGACTGGAACGCCTATCGTGGGAAGGTGGTGCTGGTTGACTTCTGGGCCACGTGGTGCGGACCTTGCCTCCGCAAGTTGCCCGACCTCAAACGGCTCTATGCGCTCTATCGAGACCGGGGATTCGAGATCGTCGGCATCAATCTCGATTTCAACCGACCGCACTTGAGTCGGTTTCTTGGTTCACGCCAGATCCCCTGGACCACGCTATACGGAACTCCGGAAGCGAAAGGTTGGAATCACCCGACCGCGGTCCGCTACGGCGTGACGTCGCTACCGAACGCGTTTCTGGTTGATCAGAAGGGACACGTCATCTCGCTGCAAGCGCACGCGGGGCCGCTTGACGTGCAGTTACGCCAACTACTGGGCCCGCCGAAGCGACGGCCGATCGAAGCCGAACGACCAGCGTCCGCCGATCAGAGCTGAGTTGCGCAAGACTCGTATTTCAAGTATCGTCGTTCTCGTCCCAGAAGGGATTCATTGGCGACTCGAGAGGTCGGATGAAGTTCCCGCATTGGCCGCAGTCCGCGCCGCCTTCTTGCAGCTCGAATAATACAAACGCGAGTGCCGGGTCTCCGTGCAACGCCGAGAAGGCCCCCAAGAAATCTGAGAGTTTCCAGCTGACGTCGGCATCATCTTGCACAAACGGAAGACTCTCGGCGGTTAGATCACGCGCGACTGTCAATGCTTCGTTAAACCAGCCGATCAGCTCCTCCGACGCCTGTGTTTGATCGAGCCGCAGGCACGCGACCCACCAGCCGATCAGATGGAGAAGATCCATTCTGGGCTGGCTTGCCGGGGGAAGCTCCTGGCAGATCCCGATCAGGTGAGGAATCGCAGCGTACGTTCCGTCGCATGTACTCCACTGATGGCAGCAAAAGTTCGCGAGGTCCACTAGCTCTTCGTCTGAGTACTTACCATCGGCAATCTGCGTCTGAAGCCTCCGGATTGCCACAGGGATCTCCTCCCCACTTCCGTAGCACTGACGCAGTTCTGCCCAAACGGGATCGTCGAGGGGCAACATGAGTCTTTACCTCACTGTAGGTACAGAATCGAATGCATGTTCTTCGAATAAATGTTCTCGGCCGTTGTGGTGAAGCGCAGCGAAGATTGGCCGCGGCCACTGCCCGAACGCGAGCAATAGCTGATCGGTGCCAAGAGAAAACTTTCGTCGGTGCCATCGTCCGGAAAGTGTTCGTGAGAATCAACAAGACATCGCACTGCGACTCCTCGAACAGAGGGTAGACGTGCGCCCTCCTCACCAGTACAAACGGGCAAGTGCGGCTGCCAAGCTTACATCTGGTGGCGTCGAGAGGTCGTCATGTCGCGGCTGGGTCATTCAACTCTAGTTCCGCTCACAGTCTGGACTGTGGGTTTCACCACGTTTCTGTGTTGCTCGATTGCGGCCGGTGTGACCGCCTCGGACGCAGCCATGCAACTGGGTTTGACGGTGTGGGGATTGCTGGTCGTGTTGTGGGTTTCTTACGATGCCCGCAGAGCGACGGGTACGCCTTGCTTCGACTTCGCATTCTTGGTCGCGGCTTTCTTCCCCGTGTCGGTTGCGTGGTACTGCTTTCGGTCGCGACGCTGGAGAGGTGCATTTACATTTGGGAAGCTGCTGTTTCTGTTCATCCTTCCGTACCTCGCCGCGTCCGTGCTGTGGATGATCCTGTATGGGCAGGAGGCGCCGGTGCCATTCGAATGACCGTCGATCGACGGTTGCCGAGCGTCCGTTTCAGCCCCGAATCGCTCGAAGCCATCGGCCCAGTTGTCGGATGACGAGCTGGATCGGCATCCGGTTCGTCTCTGGATGATCCGAACTCTGCCAGTCAAGCTGCTGTGATGATCTCGTACAGCCAATAGCCTCCATGAATGTTCGAGTAACATTTGTAGTGGCGTGCCCTCGCAGAGAACGTGCATTTCGGTCGAAGGAATTCGCCCGCCGGGCGAATGACAAGCCGGTCGGCGCTCCTGGTGCAAACGCGCTTTCCCAAAGCTGATGCGACAAAGCGCCGCGGTCAGATCGATTCCAACAGTGAGAAGACTCCTATGGGCTTTGCGAGAAACGGGTTGGGGTGGTCGATCGTCTGCGTGCTGCCGGTGTTCCTGGTCGTCGTCGAGAATTTGGACGCCCAGCAGCCGGCCCTTGCCATTACGAATGTCAATGTCATTGACGTTGCCGCCGGAGTTGTGCAGCCCGACCGTACGATTCTGATCGCCGAGGGGCGGATCATCGGCGTAGCTTCCGGAAGCAACGCGGCGCTACCCGATGGAATTGAACGGGTCCAGGGAGCGGGGCTGTACGTCATGCCCGGCTTGCTCGACATGCATGCCCACGTCCCCTCGTTCGTGGGACTCGCACGCCGCGTGTTGCCGTTGTTTGTCGCCAACGGGGTGACCGGCATCCGCGAGATGTCGTCGGACTCTTGGAGGAAGAGTCCGTTGTCAAATCAGATCGAGGCGATGAAGTCGCTGGCCACCAGGATCGAAGACGGCGAGTTGATTGGACCCCGAATTCTTCAGACGAGTACAGGAGCCGTGCACGGCCCGGTTCGGATTCGCCCGAACACATCGCCGCAGAAATCTGCGCACCCGTTCTATCCCCCGAAGACCGAGGCGGATGGACGCTCGATCGCCCGGTATGCGAAGGAGCATGGCATCGATTTCGTGAAGGTTTATGAAAGCGTACCCCGCAACGTCTACTTTGCGTTGTTGGACGAAGCGCGAAAACTGGGAGTCGAGGTCAACGGACACCTTCCAAAGGCCATTGGCCTCCTCGAAGCCTCAGCCGCTGGCCAACGCACTGTGGAACACGCCCGAGCGCTCCCCCTGGCCTGCAGCGCCGTGGCGGAAGAGTATCGGCAAGCCGTCGATGCATTTCTAGCCGGGCAAACGCCCTGGTCCGACGCCGCACGTCTCCACAGCCACCTCAGTGATGTCTTGGCAACGTATGACGGCGATCTGGCCCAAACAGTGCTTCACACGCTGAAGAAGAACGAAACCTATCTCGTGCCCACGCACATTACTCGCCGCATGGACGCCATGGCCGCCGACTCTGACTACCGCGACGATCCTCGATTGTCATACATGCACGGAATCCTGCGGGCGAATTGGAAGAAGGATGCCGATCGCATGGCCGAGCTCGGCAAGACAGCCCCGTTCGTAGAGTTCTACAAACACGGCTTGAGATTGACCGGGCTGGCCCACAAGGCGGGGGTCAAGATCATGATGGGTACCGACGCGACCGACACCTATTGCTTTCCCGGATTCGGTGCGCACGACGAGCTTGGTGAACTGGTGAAAGCCGGGCTCTCGCCACTCGACGCATTACGCTCCGCAACCATCGTTCCAGCCGAGTACCTCGGCATGCAGGCGAACGTCGGCACCGTCACCAAAGGCGCATTCGCAGACCTGGTCATCCTCGAAAAGAATCCACTCGAAGACATCGCGCACACGCAGGCGATACGAGCGGTTGTGATCCGCGGCAAACACTTGGATCGGGCGGCGCTCGACGAAATGCTCGAATCGCTCGAAAGCAAGCGGCCCAAATGACCATTGATCCTCGAAAAGCCGTCATTGACGCGCCGATTGCAAACAACACAATGCGTATCGACGGCTTGGCGTTGTCGAGCGATTGATCCTGCACAACGAGAGTACGACTTCGAAGCCGAGAAGCGCTGGCCGGTGGCGTTCCGCGATGTGGCTGAGCGTGCTAGGCTATATGGCTGCGTGCCCAGTAAGAACATTCACGATCGATGCAGAACGCGCGACTGCAAGTAACGCATTGCAGTACAGAGCCGTGGTCCGGCAATGGCAAGGTACCTGCAGCCCTCGTCGCTTCACTCGCTGCTCCGAATACCTCCCGGGCATGCGTCGAGATGGTTGTACCCGCTCGACTGCGTCGGCACCGGCGACGCGTGGCAGTTGTCGATGATTGCCGTCGGCATCATTGGAGTCGCCCTCGGTAAGCTTCTGTACTGGCCGCTCGGTGTATTGTGTTGGCTCTGCATCATTCCGATCTTCAGGCACCAATTCCGATTCGAAGCTTGCGAACGCTTCGCGCGTGCACGTCTCCGGCGACACGAATGTGTGTCATGCGGAACCAGGCTTAGGACGGACGATGAAATGTGTAGTGCCTGTGTGATCGGCGAGCCAACGAAGCTCTAAAGTCGAAACACTACGCTTGAATTCTTGTTGAAATCGAACAGCTCAACACCTCTCCGGAACACCAGATGGACTTTAACGACACACCCGAAGAAGCCGAGTTTCGGCGCGAAGTCCGCAGTTGGCTCGATGCCAACGCCCGGCGAGACCGCGACCCGGCCGCCAAGTTCAAAGTGGGCGGGGGCGACGAGGCCGCTGCGCTCGAGCGCGCGAAGGATTGGCAGTCTAAAAAGTCCGACGCGGGTTGGGTCGGCATCCATTGGCCTGAGGAATTCGGCGGTCGCGGGCTTGCGCCTCAATACACCGTCATCTACCAGATGGAAGAGTCGAACTACGACGTTCCCATCGGCTACTTCGAAATCGGCTTAGGAATGTGCGCGCCCGTGCTGATGACCTACGCCACTCGCGAACAAGTCGCACAGTACGTCCCCGACATGATGCGGGGCGAGAGAATTTGGAGCCAGCTCTTCTCCGAACCAGGCGCCGGCTCCGACGTCGCCGCCATCCGCACTTCGGCGCGCAAAGATGGCGACGACTGGATCATCAACGGTCAGAAAGTCTGGACCTCAGGCGCTTACTTCTCCGACTACGGCATCCTCGTCACCCGGCACGATCCGAACGTGCCCAAGCACAAGGGACTGACGTTTTTCTACTTCGATTTGAAGTCACCCGGCGTCGAGATCCGCCGCATCAAGTCAATTCCCGGCCGCTCGCATTTCTGCGAAGTCTTTTTCAACGACGTGCGCATCCCGGACTCGCAGCGGCTGGGAGAAGTGGGCCAAGGCTGGAAGGTGGCGGTTGCGACCCTGTTGCACGAGCGTCTCGCAGTCGGACAGGCTGCCGGCCCCAACTTCGGCGAGCTGTTCACATTGGCCCAAAGCACGCAACTCGACGGTAGTCCCGCCATTAACGACGCGCTGGTCCGCGACAAGCTGGCCGATTGGTACGTGCGCACCAAAGGACTTGAATACGGCCGCTACCGTATGCTGACCAAGATCGCTCGCGGCGAGATGCCTGGGCCCGAGGCGTCGATGGGTAAAGTCGTCAGCGCCACCCAGGTGCAGCAGGTCGCATCATTCGCCATGGACCTGATGGGCTCGGCGGGAGTCGTCGACGAAGAGAGTCTTTCTCCAGACGCCGGCGCTTTTCAGCTGTCCTTCCTCTCATCGCCCGGCTTTCGCATCGCCGGCGGAACCGACGAGGTGCTGCGAAACATCATCGCCGAACGCGTGCTCGGACTGCCCGGCGATATCCGCGTCGACAAAGACCTGGCGTTTAACGAGATTCCGACGGGCGGAACGTAGCACCCCGTTCGATATCTACGAATTGTCAGCGGGCAGACTTGCGTGGCGGCGCCAACGGCTTAGCGACTCACTGCGACCGGGCGGATTCCAAGGCTTCCATCGAAACTTGCTGTCCGCCGATTCCCCAGTTCGGGGCTTGTTCTTCTTCGAGTAAGACCCAGACGAACTGGCGGAAGTTCGCGTTGCCGCGGCCTTCGATGTCGACCATCACATCGGTGATGCGTTCCACGACTTGCTTCTTCTCCTCGTCTGTGAGCGCGCCTTTGATGGTCTTGACGTTGACGAACGGCATTGAATTCCCCGATCAGATTCGATTTGGAACGTAGAGGCTCGACATGAGCGACAGAAATCAGATGTCGATTCTACTCCTCGAGCGATGATTCTGCATTGCTCGCCAACTGCACGCTCAGTTCATCCAGCCGTTTGTCGAAGCGCTGGCGGGTCAGCTTGGCGTTGATCTTTTCACTCAGCGCGTGCGTCATTTCCAGAAAGCAGTCGGCGGCGCGGTCTTCGTTGAGTTCGTGGGCCGAGAACTCGCTCAGCGCGCTGTGCCGCAATTGCGTCACTTCGTCGAGCAACCCCCGCAGACTCTCGATGTCGTTGTTGCCGCTTTCCGCGTCCAGGGAAATTTGCCGTTGCTCGATGTCGAGTGCCTGCCGCATGTAGCGGTCGAGTCGGTGCTCCTGGCGGAGTTCGTGCTGCTTCTTCAGCCAGCGATAGCCAAACAGCGCAGCAATGAACAAAGAGACGACGAACGACCGCATGCCTTCGGTGGCTTCGACAAACTCCGGGCTTAGCAGCGGCCGCAGTCCGGGTTCGAAGACACCGAGTGTTCCGGGGTGGGCGGGGAACTCCTGTTTGTCGCGGGCGAACTCTTTTCCGTTCGTGAACAATTCGACCAGGCCGTTGCGCTTGGCGAAATCTTCACTCAGCAGGATCTCGGCCACCTCCTCGACCAACGATGAGGGAACGTCCTTGCGCGTGAGCAGCTGCGCTCTCAGTCCCACAGTCAACAGATCGCTGGCTGGCTCGACCGGCGGAAACGAGCGATAGAATCCGGCGGGAATGGTTTCGATCGATATCGAGACGTCCCGTTGCGCGAGTGCCTCGGCAAAGGGAACGGGGACAAGGTCGCAGATCCCCTCGGCAAACAGTTCTTCCAGAATCGGCGCCCCCACGCCCAATGTCAGGAATGCGGCATCCAGGCTGCCGTCGGCAAAGCCAGCTTTGATCTCATCGTAGGTCAGGTACGCGGGATCGATCGATTCTTCATCCAGGCCTAAATGCTCCAGCAGCCGGCGGCTCATGGCGTAGTCGCCCGAGTTTTGCAGACCCAAGCTCACCCGTTTGCCGCGCAGGTCGTCCGGCCACTCGACTTGCAGGTTTCTGCGGACCGCGAAATGCACGATCTCGGTATAGACGTTGGCGACAAACGCTGCGCTGACATGGGTGCCGGCGTCGGGATCGTGCAAGAACTGTTCAGACTGCGGTTGGTACAGGCAGAAATCGACGGCGGCCTCGTCGAGCAGCGTCAAGTTCTCGAGTGAGCCTTCGGTCGGAACGACCTGCACTTGGACGCCGGTCCGCTTCTCGACTTGCTGTGCGAGGCTGGCTACGACCTGCGCATACCGGCCACCCTGCGGTCCGGAGGCGATGATCATCTCGCCCGGCAATCCGGTGAATGCCTGGTAGGCGAAGTGCACGCCGAGCGGCAGTAGCACAACTGCCACGACAAATGCGAACCGCAGCAACGTCTTGCGCATGGCTCATCTCCAACGGAAGCAGACCCCGACCTCAGAGCGCTATACCTCTGGTCGAACTTGGGAACGGATCGGGGGACGGTGTGGATCACAAGGTGACGCTAGAAACTCCCACCCGCGACGGCGTCAGCCCCAACTGCCGCTCGAATAACGAAACCTGCGGGCATGGCAACGTGTAGATCCTACCGAAAGGTGGACTGCCAAGTCTTTCGTTGACGAGAGAACGTCGGTTGTGGTAAATGCGGCGGTATGGGAACCTAAGGTATCGATGAAGTGGCCTTCGGACGATCGTCGTCATTTTCGCGTCCAGCAAAAGCCCCGGAGTTTTGCAGATGACCGGTAGAACGAATCGTCGTCTGGGCGCATTTGGTGTTGCGCTCACTCTCTCACTATTGGCCGGCCAGTTCACCGCTGTTGCCGATGAAGTCGACCGAGTAGATCTCAGCCGGCTGCGGATGCTGGACATTGCCGGCGCACGGCATGTGTTGTCGGCCAACGAACAGCGAACGGGCACTGCCTTCGTCTTCATCTCGCCGGAATGCCCCATTTCGCGACAGTACGTGCCCGAACTCAATCGCCTGGCGAAAGCTGTCGAGGGTGAAGATCTCGTGTTTTACGGCGTACTGTCTGATGCCAGCGTCAAGCAGCAGGCGGCCAGAGAGTTTGTCAATGAGTTCAAGATTGCATTCCCGGTGTTGTTCGATGCATCCGGCGAGTTGGCCGCCATGTTTCAACCACAGCGCGTGCCCCAGGCTTATCTCGTCGACGCGACGGGCGCGGTGGTCTACAGCGGCCGCATCGACGATCAGTACGCCGATGTCGATAAGAAACGTCCTCAAGCCCGTGAAAAGGACCTGTTGGCCGCGATGACCGCACTGGCAGCCGGCAACGACGTGGCTGTCGGCCGCACCGATCCGGTCGGATGCCTGTTCGAGACACCGAAGGGTTCTGACTCACAGCAAGTCACGTATGCGCGCGACATCGCGCCGATTCTGTTCGCCAATTGTGCCGAGTGCCACCGGCCGGGCGAGGTCGCGCCCTTTGCATTGTTGAACTACGAAGATGCGGCCAAACGGTCCGAGTGGATTCAGCGGGTCACAGAACGTCGGCTGATGCCACCGTGGAAGGCCAAAGAGGGACACGGCCACTTTCTCGACGCACGGCGTTTAAGCGATCGTCAGATCGAACTGATCGCGGCTTGGGCCAAAGCCGGCGCGCCCCAGGGCGATGCCGCCGACCTGCCCCCACAACCGGTCTTCGCCGAAGGCTGGCGGCTGGGCGAACCGGACGTCATCTTGACGGCTCCGATCGCGTTTCCCGTGCCAGCCGACGGTCCCGACATTTTCCAGCATTTCCTGGTTCCCATCGAAATCCCCAAGGACAAAACGATCGTGGCTTTCGAGTTTCGTCCGGGCACCCCCTCGGTGGTGCATCACTCGCTGGTATTCCTCGATTCGCGCGGCGGTTCCCGTCGGCGCGACGCCCAAACCCCTGAGCCCGGTTGGACGTCATCCGGATCGGTCGATGCCTCGATCACCAGCATGGTCGGCGTTTGGACGCCCGGTATGACTCCGCGATACTTCCCCAACGAAACCGGGATCCCGCTGGAACAAGGGACCGATCTCGTCGTGCAGTTGCACCTGCATCCCAGCGGGAAGGCCGAAACGGATCAGTCGCGTATCGGCCTGTATTTCGCCGACAAGCCGGTCAAGAAGACGATATCACGCAATCCGCTAGTGATGGGTTCGCTGATCATCGATATTCCGCCAGGCCAACAGCGCTATCGCACAGCATCGACATTTGTCCTGCCGAGCCCGCTCACGTTGGCTTCGGTCTTCCCGCACATGCACCTCATCGCCAAGGAGATGAAGGTTACCGCGACACTGCCGGACGGAAAAGTGGAGCCGCTGATTTGGATCGACGATTGGAATTTCTATTGGCAAGACGCCTACGTCTATCACGAGCCGCTGTTGCTGCCGGCAGGGACCAAGATCGAGATTGAAAGCTACTACGACAATTCGTCCGGCAACCCGTTCAATCCCAGCTCGCCTCCGCAACAAGTGCGGTTCGGCAACGGCAGCAACGACGAGATGTGCTTTGCGATCTTTCAGACAATGGACGAAGACGAGACCGACCGCCGTCGCATCGGCGAAGCGCAGATGCGCACGTTGATGCAAGACTTCATGCAGGCCGATCTTTCAGCCGAGGCCCGTGGCTACATCATCACCGAAGCCATGAAGCTTTTCGGGGGTGGCGACAGCCGCGAACTGCAGGACCTGCTGGGCGTAGGCGGTCGGCGCAGCAAGCGCCGCAGTCGATCGTCCGACAAGCCGCAGAAGTCGGACAAGGGTGAGGGCCTCGACTGAGGCCGTCGCGGAGTCTTGCCGTTTGTGCGCGCCCGATCTTCCGATTTCGAATTGCTCCTTGCGCCTGCCAGTTTTCGGCTGAGGCTTGATTCCCTCGCGCAGAGAGCGGAACGTATTGACGACAGAGTCGTCGCGCATCCATGGCATCAAGTTGGACAGTGCGTAAGGCGACTGAAGACAGCAAAAGGCAACGGACAGATGGCCAGCCTCAGCGCAGCATTTCAACGGCCCGTTGTGCGGTTGATGGGCAGACAGATTCTGGCGGCCGATACGGCCGAGCGGTCCAGGGCCGTGATTGATCGTTGGTCCCGTCTGTTCATGCCGCCGGGCGGTGTGCAGATTAACTCCGCGCCGGTGGGGGGCGTTCCGGCCGTCCACGTCACGCCGTCGGAACTCAGGCACGGGGGCGCGCTGCTGGTACTGCATGGCGGCGGCTACATCTTCGGGTCGGCGCACGGCTATCGGGCGCACGGGGCTCGTCTTGCCAAATCGGTGGGAGCCTTTGGCTACGTTCTCGACTACCGGCTGGCCCCGGAACACCCCTATCCGGCTGCAGTTGATGACGCTCTGGCCGCCTACGATTCTCTGCTGGCTTCGCACCCGCCGGGCAAGATTGCGTTTGTCGGTGATTCGGCGGGCGCAGGACTTTCCATCGCGACGATGTACCGTGCCCGGGATGCGGGCCTGCCCATGCCCGCCTGCGCGGTCTTATTCTGCCCGTGGTTTGACTTGACGCTGTCGGGAGAGAGCATGCAGTCCAACGATACATCCGAGCTGCTCGTACCCCAGGTGGTTCTGTCTCGAATGGCCGATGCTTACTCGGGAACAACCGATCGGACCGACCCAGGGATCTCACCGCTCTTCGGGACTCAGGACGGGCTGCCGCCGCTGCTGATGCAGGCGTCGCGGACCGAATCGCTGTTCAGCGACGCCGAACGTTTCGCACCGAAAGCGAAATCAGCGGGCGTGGACGTCACGTTCGACATCTCGCCTGACATGTGGCACGACTGGCAGCTGATGGCGCCGCTTGTACGCGAGTCGCGTCAGGCGATGGGGCAGGCGGCACAATTCATATCTCAACACTTTGACGGCTGAGCTTGTAGCGGACACTCTGATTCATCAGTTCCGCCTCAAGTCCGGAGGCACAGACATGACTCCCGGCGAACTGTTCCGCATCTCGCTCCGTATCCTGGCCGCCTGGATTCTCGTTCGAACTCTCGGCCAGTCCGTGTGGGCCGCTCTCACCTACTATCCGTCGTTCAACTCGACAATCGGGTACCCTCGCTTTTTGGCAAGCGTTGCAGTGGCCGTCATTGAATTGGGAGTGGGCATACACCTGCTCCGATCAGCCGCGCGTATCTCGGCAGCGTTTCACTTCGAGCCTGAAGAGCTCAAGCAGAGCGCCGAGATCGTTCTGGACACGCACAAGGCGCTCCAAGTCGGACTACAGACCCTCGGAATCTTGTTTCTGTTTTGGAGCATCTCCCCTGCTGTGCACGCACTGGGAGCATGGCCAGAATATGCCGGAGTGATGTGGCCGTATCCCATGACGGCGTTGTTGGGTTCGGGCGTCTACTTCCTCTCTGGGCTGATGCTCCTGCAGAACGGCGACGGCATCGCCGCTCGGTTCGAAACGCCGAGGCGGTGAAGTCTGCTCGCGCGCCAAGAGATGCAGGGTGTGTGCAGCAACTCGTCGTCGTGCGTTACGCGCGCCTCACGGGTCCACACAATTGTGCGATCTGCTGCAAACCTCTCGAGCCATTTCAATCCAAAGAATCGCAAGAACGCGTGTAACAGATCTCGATCCTTTCCGCTTAGGCAACTGAAGGAATTTGAAACGATTTTCCTCAAAACCAACCGAAAGGATCGATTCGATGAGAAGTTTGAAAAGACTGGTCGCGTTGTCCGTCGTGGCTGCCGGCTTGCTGAGTATCTCGTTATCGAGCGACGCAATGGCCGGCCGGCACCGCGGCGGCGGCGGGCATCGCGGTGGCCACGGCCATCACAGCGGTCGACATTGGGGTGGCCATCGTCATCACGGCCACCACGGCGGCCGACATTGGGGTGGCCATCGTCATCACGGCCGCCACCACTGGCAGCGCTACCACTGGGGCTACGGCAACCCGTACTACGGCGGATACTACCAACCGTACTACGGCTGGTCGTACCCGTACGCATATTCTGGCTACCCGTACGCGTTCAAGCCGTATTGGAAGTAATCCAGACATCCAGTGGACCCATTTCCCGCTCCCTTCACCAGAAACCGTCGCGTCTCGGCGCGGCGGTTTCTTCACTTTGCGAAACGGGCCCGCGTCTGTAGGCATCCGGTTTGAAGTCCGTCGTCGATCGGCACCGCCGGTGTGGCATATTGAGGTGTCGGCGCCGTTCTGCTACGTTCGCATGTACACGTCCGGCTCATTGATCCGGAAACTACGCTGGAACACGTCCAACGGGCCCCCTGGGAGCGTTCCGTGTCTGCACCTCTCGTCGCGGCTTGTCCTCATTGCGGGTCGCAGTACAAGGTGAATTCGTCGGCCGCCGGCCGACAGACGACCTGCCAAAACTGCAACAAGCGATTCACAATTTCGGGGCGCCGGAACAAACGCCTCGACGCCATGCCTGAAGATCCCTTCGAATCAAGCAGCGGGTCGGACGACTCTTTCGACGGCGACAACGCCGGTGACAACGCCGGTGACAACTGGTTCGAACTGGCGCCCGGCCGGTCTTCGGTCTTCAAGGCGCGCTCTCCACTCGCCAAGAAGAAAAAAAAGAAGAAGCGTCCGCCGGAACCGCCCCCGCCGGTAGCCGATGAGCAGCCGAAGAAAAAGAAGCGTCGCAAGCAGCAATCCAAGAAGAAGGATGGGGCCCGCAACTTCATTCTACCGGCCATCATCGGCCTGGTATGCGTCGGCACGATTGGTGGTTTCCTGGCTGCGCCGATCATGGAGTCACGCGGAGGCAGCATGGAGCCGCCGAAGAATTATGTGATCTATACAGACAAGGCCAATCAGCATTTCAAACTGCAACAACCGGAAGACTGGGCCGTCGAGTTCGGCCGTCCAGGCGCCCCCACACCTTGGGCGGAGTTTACGGAAGGGTCGGCGAGAGTCCGGATCAAAGCCAGCATTCTGGCCAGCGTATTGGGGGATGTCTTGGCGATCGGCGGCGTGCCCGACGATGCCCCAGACGAAATCAAGCCCGCTTCGCAAATCCACGTATTCATGCATGGTCGCTTTGCGGACGACTATGACGACTACGAGGAGGGGCCCATGGAAGTTGTCCGCACGCGCATGGGGGACTCACGGCTGTCGAACTTTACGGCCACCGGAGACTGGGGGGCCAAACTGAAAGGTATTCGCTTGACCGCAATGGGACGGGACTTCCAATACACCGTGATTTGCGACTGCGCCGAAGCCGACTGGGAAGTCTGTGAAGCGGTGTTCAGACACGTCGCGCTCAGTCTGTCTCATTGATCTTTCCGTCCCCTGCCGCCGCGAGAATCGTGTGGACGACCCCCGCAAGAAACCGGATGCACGACGGCGTCGGCGGAAGCGGCCGGACGGCAACGGAGCGCGGGAAGGCGAAGTGGTTGTCGTCTGCCCCGGATGCGACACACGTATTCAAGTCCCCCGCCGCGGGGAGTCGTACAAGACGAGCTGTCCGTATTGCGAGCAGTTCATGGTCGTTCCAGCAACCGTCCAGGGACCCGGTACGCAGTCACCGCCACCGTCAGTGCCGAAACGCCGAAAACGGTCTCGTCCGCAGGCTGGCAAAAACGTATTCCGTGTCAAACCGCCAGAGCCGGAAAAGCCGCCCCCACCCCGTATCTCTTTGCCGTTTCTCTCGGCAATCGTGTTCCCTTGGTATCCCGAAGTGCTGGTGCGCTGGGTGATTCTGTCGGTTGGGTGCAGCATCGTTGGACTGCTGTTTATGTCAACGGCTTGGTCCTTCGAAAATGGAGTCTATACGGCCGGAATTGCGCTGGCCGTCTCAACGCTCTGGATCGGCATCTTTACGTTTTCCTACCTGGCGGCAGCGGCCACGGCGATCATTACGGAGACGGCTCACGGTATCGATCGAGTTGCAGGCTGGCCGGATGCCGACTGGCGCGAATGGTTCTCGGAAATGCTGTTTTACGTTCCCTCCCTCGGCGCAGCAGTCAGCGGTGGTTACGGGATCGGACATCTGTGGCTGCTGTTCTCAGACGCGTTCTGGCCCCCCATGGCCGTGGGCTTCTTTGTGCTGGCTCCTATCTGCCTGCTCTCGGCCATCGATGCCAACACGGCCTTCGCGCTGCTGACGAAGTTCGTGGTGATCAGTCTGTATCGCCGCTGGTGGGTCTGGCTGCGGTTCTACGCGATGGCTGCGGTCGTTGGCATTATCTGGCCGCTCCCCGTATTCCTCGCGCTGCCGTGGGCGCCGTTTTACATTGTGGGCATCACCGGCCCACTGATGGCGGCGGCGCTACTGATCTACGCGCGGCTGATGGGTCGAGTTGCCGTGCTCAGCATCCGATAGACCAGTCGGGTAATCGTGCCAGGAAGGTCACCTCTCCCGCGCGCAGCGGGGGAGGTCGGACGTGCTAGCGTCCGGGAGGGGGTCTTCCCGAAGATCCGAACACTCCAAAGGTCCGACCAAGGGGAAGAGACTCCAAGATGCTCGGCTTCTAGACGGCGTCGTTAAACCACCTCCCGGCCCATCTGGTAGAACTCTTCGTTGGGCCGCATCGAGGTGAAGTTCGCCATGCGATTGCTGAGGGCAAAGAAGGCGGCAATGCCTGCGATGTCCCAGATGTCTTCAGCGGTGAAGCCGTGCCCATGCAGGGTCTCGAAATCCTGGTCGCAAACCGAAGCGGCGCCAGAGGAGACTTTCGTCGCGAAATCGAGCATCGCCGTTTGCCTCGGCGTGATGTCGGCCTTGTGGTAATTCACGGCGACCTGATCGGCGATCAAGGGGTTCTTGGCGCGAATCCGCAGAATCGCACCGTGCGCAACAACGCAGTATTGGCATTGGTTGTCGGCCGACGTGGCCACGACGATCATTTCCCTTTCGGCTTTGGTCAATCCGCTCTCTTTTTCCATCAGCGCGTCATGGTAGGCGAAGAACGCGCGAAACTCGTCCGGGCGGTGGGCCAACACCAGAAAGACGTTCGGCACGAATCCCGCCTTTTCCTGAACGTCCAAGATTCTCTGTTGAATGTCATCAGGCAGGCTGTCGACGTCGGGCATTGGATAACGGCTGATTGCCTTGGCGCTCATTGCAGAAGTACTCCTCATAGGGTTCCGGCTGCTGGTGCGTCACGTCGTCCTGTGGGCGACAGCATGTCGAGCGATAGACTCGATGAGCGTTGGTAAGAGCTGTCCCGGAAAATCGTGCCCCATTCCGTCGATGATTTCCAGTTTCGAGCCGTTTACGTTAGCGGCCGTGTCGCGACCACCTTCGACCGGCACGAGCGGATCGTCGGATCCGTGAATAACAAGCGTGGGTGCCGTGATGCGACGCAACGCGTCGACGCGACTTCCCGATGCCGCAATGGCCGCGTACTGCCGGATAAAGCCCTGAGGATACAGAGATCGTGCGAGTTCAACGCGAACGCGCTCGTATAGTTCGGCGTCTTTCAAAGGGTAAGCCGGGCTGCCGATCAATCGCCAGGTTTGCACGTAATGGTCGATGGCAGATTCCAGCGAAGAGTCGCGCGGCCGTGATAGAAACATGTGTTGAGCAACTTCGGCGCGAGGACCGGGCAATTTCGGATTGCCGGAGGTGGACATGATCGACGTCAGCGTGATCGTGCGCTGGGCATGGTTGGCGGCCACGAGTTGAGCGATCATGCCGCCCATCGACGCGCCGACGATGTGTGCCCTGTCGATCTGCAAAGCATCGAGCAATCCCACCGCATCGTGCGCCATGTCGTCGAGCGTGTACGGAACTTGCGATGCCAAATCGGTCGGCGGATTGAGGAGGCTGGCCAGCGGCACCGAGACCCGCACGCCGTCGAGCTTCGTCGACAAGCCGGCATCGCGGTTGTCGAAGCGAATCACGCGCAGGCCGTGCTCGGCCAGCCTGCGGCAGAACACCCGCGGCCAGGCAATCAGCTGTGAACCCAGCCCCATGATCAGCAGCATGGCAGCGGCGTCGGGCGCGCCGAATTCATCGTATTCGAGCAACATCCCATTGGCAGTGACGCTAGGCATCGGTGGCTCCTGAGGTCTGCCGCTCAGACTGGTTTAGCATTCGACTCGGGGGACGGCGGAAGACTGGTCGTATATCATGTTGATGGAAAACTCAACGATACTCAGCGCCAAGTTTGCGTATCGGCAGCCAGTTGAAAAACAAATCCGGGAACAATGCGGGGTGCCACGGGCGGCTTGTCCGCCCGTGTTGTTGCGAGCACTCTACCATTCGCACTGGCAGGCAGCTGCCAGTGGCACCCATTTTTTAACCGGCTGGCGGTATTGCGAGTCAGCGCTGTAGTACTAACTGGCTGATCGCGCGGCTCACGGAGCCGTCGCACACACTGGACGACGAGGCTTGGGAGCAACGCAGGTGACGAACCCCTACGAAATCGATCTCGACCAGAACGCTGCCAACCATGTGCCGCTCTCACCGTTGAGTTTCCTGGCGCGCACCGCGGCAGTCTATCCCGATCGCACGGCAGTGATCGATGGTAGTCAGCGGACCACCTGGGCTGAAGCTTATCAGCGCTGTCGGCGTCTGGCTTCGGCGCTCACACAACGGGGCATCGGCAAGGGAGACACGGTTGCCGTCATGGCGCCGAATATCCGTCCCATGTGGGAAGTGCACTTTGGCGTGCCGATGACCGGGGCCGTGCTCAATGCTCTGAACATCCGGCTCGACTCAGCGGCTATCGGCTTCATTCTCAACCACGCCGATGCCAAGTTGCTGATTACCGACACGGAGTTCGCCCCTGTTATCAAAGGCGCGCTGGCCGAGTTGGGCCGGGATCTGCCGGTGATCGATATCGATGATCCCCACGCAACCGACGACGGCGAGCGGCTGGGCACAATCGACTACGAAGCTTTGCTGGCCCAGGGAGATCCCGACTTCGAGTGGGAGCTTCCGCCTGATGAATGGAACGCGATTTCGCTCAATTACACGTCGGGGACCACCGGTAACCCGAAGGGCGTGGTTTACCATCACCGGGGCGCGTACTTGAATGCCATCGGAAACGCGTTGGCTTGGGGCATGCAGCCACACCCCGTCTACCTCTGGACCCTGCCGATGTTTCACTGCAACGGCTGGTGTTTTCCGTGGACCATCACCGCCGTGGCTGGCACGCACGTCTGCCTGCGGCGAGTCGAGGCGGCGGCCATCTACAGGGCGTTTGCAGATTATGGTGTGACACACCTCTGCGGCGCCCCCATCGTGATGCAGACGATCCTGGGCGCTCCCGAAGATCAGCGAACGCAGTTCCCACAAGCTGTCGAGATGATGACCGCAGGCGCCGCGCCACCGGCGGCAGTCCTCGCAGCCATGCAGCAGCAAGGCATCAACGTCACCCACGCGTACGGCCTGACGGAAGTCTACGGCCCCGCCGTCGTCTGCGCCTGGCACGAAGCTTGGGACGAATTGCCAGTGGAAGAGCAGGCGACGCTCAAATCTCGCCAAGGCGTGAACTACCACGTCCAGGAAGGCCTGATGGTTGCAGATGCCGACACATTGGAACCAGTCCCCAAGGACGGACAAACGCTGGGCGAAGTCTTCATTCGCGGCAACATTACCATGAAAGGCTATTTGAAGAATCCCACCGCCACGACGGCTGCCTTCAAAGGCGGTTGGTTCCATTCCGGAGACTTGGGAGTCTGGCATCCCGACGGCTACATCGAACTGAAAGACCGCTCGAAAGACATCATCATCTCAGGCGGCGAGAACATCTCATCGATCGAGGTTGAGGGCCTGCTGTACAAGCACCCGGCCGTCGCCGTTGCCGCCGTTGTCGCCAAGTCGGACGAAAAGTGGGGCGAGACACCGTGCGCCTTCATCGAATTGAAAGAGGGAGCCACCGCCACCGAGGCCGAAATCATCGAATTCTGCCGCGACAACATGGCACACTTCAAATGCCCCCGCCACGTTGTGTTCGGCGAGTTGCCCAAGACCTCCACCGGTAAGATTCAGAAGTTTCTGCTCAGAGAAAAAGCGGAAGCCAAATAGCTCACAGCTGAGAGCTTACGACACTCAAGACTTGAACAGCGAGAGACATCGATGGATTTCAAGGTCCCAGTCGAGATTAGCGACAAACTGGACGAGTTGGATGCCTTTATCGAGGCCGACATCAAGCCGCTCGAGGCGGAGAACATCCAGTACTTCGATCACAGGCGCGAGCACGCCCGCACCGACTGGGACAACAACGGGCTCCCACGGAAGGAGTGGGAGCAGTTGCTCCGCGCAATGCGCCGCCTGGCGGACAAAGCGGGCCACCTGCGTTATGCGCTTCCCAAGGAAATCGGCGGTTCCGACGGATCGAACCTCGGAATGGCCGTGATCCGAGAGCATCTGGCAGCCAAGGGACTGGGCCTGCATAACGACCTACAGAACGAGACCTCGATCGTTGGCAACTTCCCGGTCGTGTTCATGATGTACGACTTCGGCAGTGATGCGCAGAAGGAAGAATTCGTCGAAGACATGATCACCGGCCGCAAACGCGTTGCTTTCGGCCTGACCGAGCCCGATCACGGCTCCGATGCCACGTGGCTCGAAACATCGGCCCGCCGCGATGGATCCGACTGGGTGATCAACGGCCGCAAACGCTGGAACACCGGCGTGCATTCGGCAACACACGACATCATCTTCGCCCGCACGTCCGGCCAGCCAGGTGACGGGCGGGGGATTTCCGCTTTGATCGTTCCGACCGACACCGAGGGCTTCCAGCCGACGATCTTCCACTGGACCTTCAACATGCCTACCGACCACGCGGAAGTTGAGTTGAAGGACGTCCGAGTGCCGGACTCGGCAATTCTCGGCGAAGAGGGTCAGGGGCTGGCCGTTGCGCAACGTTTTTTGCACGAGAACCGGATCCGGCAGGCCGCATCCAGCTTGGGCGCGGCACAGCATTGCATCGACGAGGCGGTGCGGTATGCCAACAGTCGCGTGACGTTCGGCGAGCCACTCTCGAAGCGGCAGGCGATTCAGTTCCCGCTCGCCGAGTTGCACACCGAAGCGGCGATGCTCCGGGCTTTGATCCGGCAGACCGCCTGGCACCTCGACCAGCAGCACCACATGGAAGTCTCCGACCAGGTCAGCATGTGCAATTACCGCGCGAATCGCCTGTGCTGCGAAGCGGCCGACCGCGGCATGCAAACCTGTGGCGGAATGGGCTATTCGCGCCACATGCCCTTCGAACACATCTACCGCCATCATCGCCGTTACCGCATCACCGAGGGCAGCGAAGAGATCCAAATCCGCCGAGTGGCCCAGCGACTGTTCGGATTCGGGCGGCCGAAGAGCTGAAGACGCCATCGAGACTCATGCTACAAACCACGCGTCTTTGCCGGGAATATAGCCCCGCGTGCAGATCTTGGAAAGAATCAAAGCCCGCGCACCCGCAGCCCCAACCGCGATGACTAACGGGGTGCCATCGGCGGCTGGCATCTCCGCGTAATCAACAACCGGCACGCCGTGGATCTGCGTGCCGACCTTGCGTTGGTTGATGTCAAATGCGAGGCGAACCGTGATGCCTTGTGCCTGCATCCAGCGGAGCCAAGGTTTGCCGGTTTTGCCAACTCCCCACAAATCAACCCGCCCGATATTTTGTAGAGGCCCGGCCAACAAGTGCTGCTGCCGACACTTGGTGAAGGCGTCGGCTGTGTAGCGGGAATCGGTGCGGGTGAGCCGGTTCGGCCGATCGGTCCAATCGAACAGAACCTCGGGAACTTTTCCGAACCGCATGCCAGCGTCGGCGGCGCGGAGCATCAAGTCGTAGTCTTCCGGAAGGTCACCGTCGCGGAAACCCATTTTGAAATACGCTCGTTTCGCCAGAATCGTCGGATTGACAATGGGCAATTCTACAAACCGCAGCGCGACAATCTGTTCGCCGGTAAGCGTCTCCTCGTTAATCCACCGCTGGTAGCGCTGCATGCCGGGCGCCGCTTCTCCAGTCTCGCTCAAGATACGGACCTTGCATCCGACCACGTCCAGCTGGTGCCGATGTAACAGTTTCAGTTGCTTCTCCAACCGCTCGGGCTGCGAGAAATCATCGGCGTCCATGCGTGCGATGACCGGCGCCGTCGCGGCTTTGGTCCCGGCATTGGTCGCATCAGAGACACTACGATGATCACAGCTGATTAGCTTCAAACGTGGATCTCGAAATGCCCGGACGAGAGCAGCCGTCTCATCGGTCGAGCCATCGTCGACCACGATCAATTCGATATCGCGCAACGTCTGATCGAGGATCGACCTTACGGCGCGAGCGATCGTCGTCGATCCGTTGAAAACCGGCAGAACGATGGAAACCTCGGGCATCAAACCGACTCAACGGACTCGCAAATGGTCGTCCCGTCCTTTACGTTTGAATAGTATTGTCTGCCCAGCGTGCAGATTCCCGCAGGCATGCGTTTGTCAGATTCAAACCACAACCGCCGATAGATCCGCATGAAACCACTTCATCGTCGTGACGGCAAGATAGGGCTCGTCCTTTGCGCCGTCCTCACCACAGGGTTACCGGCACTCTGTTCGGCTCACGAGGGGCACGATCATCCGAAACCGAAGAAGGCCCGTCCGGAAATCGTCTATCGCCCGACGGCAGTCCCCGATCGGATTGTGCTGACTTGGGCCGACGATCCCAGCGCATCTCAGGCGGTCACCTGGAGAACCGACGCCTCTGTGAAGCACGCGGTTGCCGAGTTCGCCGTCGCCGAGGCTGGCCCCAAGTTCGTCAGCAAATCCAAACGCATCGATGCCACCACTTCGCCGCTTAAGACCGATCTCGGCGAAGCCCACTACCATACTGCATACTTCACTGGGCTCGAACCGGGCACCAAGTATGCCTACCGCGTGGGCGACGGGGTTAATTGGAGCGAATGGAATCACTTCAGGACGGCAGCATCCAGCTCCGAGCCGTTCAGTTTCGTCTATTTCGGCGACGCCCAGAACCAAGTCAAGTCGATGTGGTCTCGGATTATTCGGGAAGCCTATTCCGATGCGCCCCAGGCCAGCTTCTTCCTGCATGCCGGCGATCTGATCAACACCGCCGACAGCGACGCCGAGTGGGGCGAGTGGTTCTACGCGGGTGGTTGGATCCACTCCACGCTGCCGTGCATCGCCACGCCGGGCAACCACGAGTACGACGAAGACGACGAAAACGAGAAGATCGAATTCCTCACGCATCATTGGCGTCCGCAGTTCGCCTTCCCCGAAAACGGGCCGAAGGGTCTCGAAGAGACCGCCTATTATCTCGACTATCAGGGCGTGCGAATCGTTTCACTCGACAGCAATCGGAAGTTCATTCCGCAGAGAAGCTGGCTCAATAAAGTGCTCGCCGATCACGACAACCGCTGGACGATCATCACGCACCATCACCCGCTGTATGCCGCTAAACCCAATCGCGACAACAGCCTGCTGCGCCGGGTATGGCAGCCGATCTACGACAAGCACGGCGTCGACCTCGTTTTGCAAGGACACGACCACAGCTATGCCCGCAGCCGCCTGATGTCGGCGAAGAACAAGACCACGGGCGTTAATGTTCGCAATCAACAGACGGGCGCCGTTTACGTGGTCTCGGTCAGCGGTCCAAAGATGTACGATGTCCGGAAGCGGCCCTTCGTCAGCCGCGTCGCCGAGGACACGCAGCTGTACCAGATCATCACCGTCGACGGCGACGAGCTGCGCTACGAAGCCCGCACGGCGATCGGCGAAATCTATGACGCCTTCACGCTTCGCAAACGGCCGGGCCAAATCAACGAGCTGATCGAACAACTACCAGACACCCGCGATCGCCGGCGCCCGGCAGTGGCGGCCCGGCCCAAACGTGAACCGGTGGAAGCCCGGCGGCATTTCCTCGACACCGAGCGAAGCAAAGCCGGCGATTGAACACGAAACACAACCATCGGCAATCTGCGGATGCTTGCACGATACAAAATCCATCGCGGAAAGCTGCCCCAGGGCGTCCGGCTGCCTGACGGAGTCCGGCAGGACACCCGCAAGCATACGCGTCACTGCCTGCGACCGACTGACGAAATCGTCACCGAATACCTCAACAACCCCAACGCAAATTCGTGGCTGAAGTTTTCAGCGGCGTATCTCACAGTTATCGCGTCTCGATACGCGGACGATGCGGCACCGTTCGACGAGCTCGCCGGTTTGGCGAGTTCCGAAGACGTCTATATCGGTTGTTCCTGCCCTACGAAGAACAATCCCGACGTCAATCACTGCCATACGGTACTGGCGCTGAAGTTCATGAGTGAACGCTACCCCGAACTCCGCGTCGAGTTTCCATGATCGGGTTTGCCGGTGCCCGGCCGACGTGTGCGAACTACGTTGACATTGGCCGCCGCTGGCCGTTCCCGAGTCGCCGCGCGACGCCCAGCCCTGCAGCGAACAGGATTGTCAGGATCAGGACGCCGGCGTAGTCGATGATCGGGATCCGCAGCACCTCGTTGAGTTTGCCCCACCCGCGGTCCTGGTACACCCAACCGAGCCCTGCCAGATAGGCGATGAATACAGCCAGACGCGTCGAGCGACTCCAGGACAGGCCGTGCATTTGCGTGATGATAAACATCCCGCCGAATCCGAACGCAAACATCGGCCACAGGCCTGTCCCTTGATTGACGGCCACAATCGAACCGTGGATCAGCACCATCACTTCCAAGATCAGTGTCCACCAGCGATTGGTGTGCATCCGCGTGAAGAACAGGCTCCCCTGCAGCATGATCAGCAACAGGTAGAAGAAGCCCCATAGATGGCCTGATGTGTGCTCGGTCGGATGAAACCAAAACGTGTACAGGATCGCCCAGGAGAAATAGTAGCCGTGATACTTTCGTGCAAAAGTGGTGACCGACCTACCGAGTGGCGCTTTCATGCCGAAAAACATCCCGCGCCGCGGATTTTCAATCATCAGCACCCAGATCAATAAGATCGCCACCGATGCCAGTGACGAAAAGACGTGCGTATCCTGTGCCAGCCCGTCGTACCAGATGTGCGTCTGCACCAGATGCAACAAAACGAATAGGGCGTTGACCGAAAGCGCCACCAGGTTGATCGGCAACAGCTTGCCGGTGTAGGGCTGTGGCCTCGACTCAGTGCCACTGTGCACCATCCGCTGCGCCCAAAAGATGATGCCAAAGCTGATCAGCTGATGAACGGCGTATAGCGCCCAAACGACCGCGCGTGCGGTGTTGTCCGGTTCGGCGAGCTTCCAGAAGTACCACCCGGCGCCTTGATCGGGCAAATGCTCGAACCGCGTGAGCCGGTCACCGGTCATCCAAACCAGTCCGACGAAGGCGGCACAAAACAACACACCGGCCGCGAGAGCCCTACGATCGCTCGGGAGATTCATTCGTGAAGAGTCTTCGGTGTCTCACTGACGAGTGTCGTGATACTGCTGGGTACATACGCGGCTCGGAGTCCTCAATCGAAAGTCTGTCCAACAAGCTTTCGGACGCGATGATTGGAACTGTCGCCGATGTAGACGGCGCGTTGGTCATCGACAAACACGCCGTGGGGTCGCGCGAGTCGGCACGATTTGGGATCCCCGTCGGGTCCGTCACCTAATGCGCCGTCTCCCACGAGTGTTTCAATCACGTTGCTCGTGCTGCGAATGACGCGGATGACATGGTTCTCGGTGTCGGCCAGATAGACGTCGCCCCCGGGGCCCACCGCGATTCCTTTGGGGCCGGCCAGTTGGGCATGCCTTGCCTGTCCACCATCTCCGCTGTATCCGTTCTTTCCCGTGCCGGCCAGGTGGTGCAGCGTCTCGGCCTGCAGATCGATGCGATACACGGCGTTTCCTTCCCGAAGCGCCAGCAACAGGCTATGCGAACCGTCGAAGTCCAAGGCCCTCGGGCCGTTGAGTGGTGTGCCCGCCAGGGCCGAACCGTCGGGCGTCGGCCGCTGCTGACCGTTGCCGGCAAACGTGGTTATCACGCCACTTGATAGATCGACTCGGCGGATGCGATGGTTTCCGATGTCGCAAACATAAAGCGAGCCACGATTGTCCAATGCGATGGAATGCGGAACATTAAGTTGCGCTCTTGTGGCAGTGCCGCCGTCGCCGGAAAAGCCCTTCGATCCGTTTCCCGCAACTGTCGAGATAACGCCCGTCTGCGCATCGACGCGACGGACAACGTGATTTCGCATCTCGACGAAGAACATGTGCCCAGCCGAGTCAAACCGCACTTCGTAGGGCTCGTTGAGCAGCGCTTGGGTGGCTTGGCCGCCGTCGCCCGCGTAGCCTTTTCGTCCGCTACCGGCGACAGTCGACACGATGTCTGTCTCAGCGTCGATGCGGCGAACGACGTGGTTGGAAATCTCACACACGTACAGCGCGCCGTCCGGTCCTACTGAAACTCCGAAAGGACCACCGACTTGGGCAGCGGCAGCCGGTCCACCGTCGCCTGAGTAACCCTCTCGGCCGTCACCGGCCAATGTGACGACTTCGCCGGCAGAAGCTGATGGCCCCAACCAGCACGTCAGGAAAACCAGGATCACTGCGCGCATGAATTGAGGTCCAAGTCGATGTAACACACTGCCAGACGGCAATCGTATCAGCACCCGTGTGATGATGCGAACCGGGGTGAACGAGATGGATTTCCGGAGTCGCCGCGGGGCCAATGAATGTGTTAGCCTGAAAATGTCGCTTGCCGCCCATTCGCATTCTGTAGTTGGGAGCCATCATTGAGACTCGTCATACGAGCCATCATGCTGCTGTGGACATTGTTTGTGTGCTCGGTTCTCGCGTCGCCGACCGTGCAGGCCGAGAAACCGAACGTCCTGTTCATCGGAATCGACGACCTCAACGACTGGATCGGCTGCCTCAACGGCCACCCTCAGGTCCAAACACCCAATATCGACCGGCTCGCCAAGCGCGGTGTGCTCTTTACGAACGCCCACTGCGCAGCTCCGGCTTGCAATCCGTCGCGTGCCGCTCTGTTCAGCGGGAAGATGCCCTACCATACCGGTGTGTGGTCGAATTCGAGTCCACGTCTCCCGCAGCATCGACCCAGTCTCGTCTTGTTGCCGCAAGCTTTCCGCACAGCGGGTTACCTGACGCTGGGCACAGGAAAACTGCTGCACGGAGGGCCGAAATCCAATCGTCGTTTGTTCGAGCGCGGTTACTTCCCGGAACAACGCTGGAGCCCCTTTACACGCCAGCTGGTGGAGTACACAGCCGACGAGTTGCCCAGCAAAGCGACGGACCAACCCCGTCACATCGTGGCGCAGGCCGGCCGGGCTCCGGCTGTGTTGCCGCTGAATCGCATGCCTTCCGACCGGGCGCCGACGACCGCATCGGGCGAATCGTTTGACTGGGGTCCCGTCGACGTTGGCGATGCGGACATGGGCGACGCCCAGATCACCGATTGGGCCATCTCGCAGCTTCGAAAAAGCAGCGGCAAGCCGTTCTTGCTATGCGTCGGTTATTACCGGCCGCATATTCCATTGTGGGCGCCTCGCCGTTACTTCGAGATGTATCCGCCAGATAAAGTGCAGCTGCCCCCATTCCTTTCAAACGATCTGCAGGATCTCAGCGATGTGGCCCAGCACTGGGCGCTTGAACCGGTGACGGCCGGAGCCCACACGACGGTCGTGCGGCACCAGCAATGGCGGGACGCGGTCTCGGCCTACTTGGCTTGCGTCAGCTTCATCGATCATCAAGTCGGCCGTTTGATCGATGCACTCGACGCGAGCCCGGCGGCCGCCAACACAGTCATTGTCCTGTGGTCGGACCACGGCTGGCATCTTGGCGAAAAACAACATTGGGGCAAGTGGACCGGCTGGGAACGATCGACTCGCGTACCGCTTATCATTGTGCAGGCCAGAGACGGCAATGATGCTCGGGCGGGGACGCGTTGCGCTCAACCAGTCGGTTTGGTCGACCTCTATCCCACGCTCAGCGAACTGTGCGCACTGGAGACGCCGGAGGATCTCGATGGCCGATCGCTGGTTCCGCTGCTGCTTGACCCGAATGCCGAAACGGGTCGAGCAGTCGTCACGACCTTTGACAAAGGGAACGTCACGTTGCGAACCAATCGCTGGCGCTACATTCACTATTCCGACGGCTCTGAGGAACTCTACGACCACGCGGCCGACCCGAACGAGTGGCGCAATCTTGGTGAGGATCCGGCGCGGCGCGAATTCATCGAACAGCTCCGCCGTCGGATTCCCCGCGCTGCGCTGTGATCCAGCACGGTTGTGATCGTCACATCGTCATGAATTGGGATTTAGTCGCCTCTAGGAGCGTGTCAGGCCATAAGCGTAGCGGGTTCCGGCGGCGTTGAGACGACATTCAAAGGTCGAACAGGGTCCGGTAGCCGCCACGATTATCCCGGATGGGATCTAGCCCATGCCCAGCGCGCGCCTGATGCCGCTGCGGACATAGGCCAGACATTTGGCGACCGCGGTGCGAAGCGTCTCGGCCGGGTGCTGGGCGGCGTAGGCCCAGCCGAGGCGGAGTTTGTCGAGAAATCGGCGTTCTTCAGGCGGTGTCATGATGGACGCCCACTTCGCGGATGCCAAGTTGGCGAAAAAACCACCCCGACCGGCGGCCACCGCTAACTCGTCGTACGAATAGCCGATTTGCTCGACGAGCGGGCGCCCCAACTGCTCTAGAAAGCCTCGTGCCAGTTCGCGCTTTTGCGGGTTGTCAAAGGACGATCTCCAGTTGTCAAGATAGTCGGGGACCGCTTCGGAATGTTTGTGGATGCTCTTGGGATCAACGAGTTTGCCCGGCGAAACACCCGAGTCGCCGTACGTCAGCATGCGGGATTCAAAGTCGAGTTCGATCTTGTCGCAGATTTGTCGCAGCGTCGCTTCCGGATCTGCAACCAGGTCTTCGTAACGGACGCTCGGAGCGGTATCGCCGAGAGATTCGGCAGCTTGCGCCATCGTCGCCAAGCCGGTCTTCAGATCGCAACGAATGCCGGGATTTTCACCCAGCTTGCGCCAATCTTGCTGCACCATGACTTCGAGGAACGAAGAGAGCATTGCCAGCGGATTGCGGTACAGGAAGATGAACTTGGCGTTGGGAAAGATCCGCACCAATTCTGGAAAGATCATGTAATACCGAGACGTCTTGTCCAGAAAACGTTGTTTGTCGTGTTGCCGCATGTGCGCGTCATAAAGATGCAGCGCCATCTTGCGGACGGCGATGCAGTATTCTTGCTCCCCATCGGGGATCTGTCGTAAGAAATCATTGATTGCGATCGATGCAATATCGGCGCCATAGGTCGAAGTCACTCCGGTTGGCCGTAGCGCATAGGCGGCAGGCAGCAGGATCCACGGTTCTGCGGTAATGCCAACTTCCGCGTGGCTGCCGATCAGATGCTGCAACAGCGTCGAACCGCTGCGCGGCAGAGAAATCAGGAAAATGAGGCGCTCGCCGAGATCCTGGTGCATTGCCGGCTGTTGGCTCGGTTCCAGAGCATGAGACTCCGACATGGGTTGCCCGGCTTGATTCGAAGAGGCGAAGCGGCATCGTCTGGCGAGTGCCGGCCAGTCGATCATACTTGCCCGCTCGACTGCGTACCACATCGTGTATGCTCTACCCGGCAGCGCTTCGGACTGTATTGATCGAGCCGGAACGAGATTTGACAGTCCCTCCCGCGGCGGCGACAATCGGCGCTGCAGGCGGTGCTTGCGGCAAGCAGACTGCCGTCTCCGCGATTTACGATGGAATTTCTCGCAGGTAGCGCTCGACGCAGAGGCAACACGATCGTCTATGGACGATGGCATTACTGCAGATTCGGCGGCCACTCCGCACGGCGGAATCCATCGACACCCGGATGGCCCAAGCGTTGAGATTCTGCAGGCGAGCAGCGGTTGGGGATTCCTGGATCTCGGCAAGGCGTGGCGGTACCGCGAACTTGCCTGGGTGTTGGCGGCCCGCGACATCAAGGTCCGCTACAAGCAGGCAGTCATCGGTGCCGGTTGGGCGATACTGCAGCCCCTGGCACTCATCATTATCTTGCCGATTCTGTTCCGAGCATTGGGAAGGCCGCCTATCTCTGACGAGGCGACGTACCCCTACGCGATCTCGCTAGCCTGCGGGTTGCTGCCGTGGCAGTTGTTTGCCAACGGGCTGCGGGGGGCGAGCGAAAGCCTAGTCGCGCACCAGGACATGATCAAGAAGATCTACTTTCCGAGAATCTTGCTGCCGACTGCGCCGATCATAACCGCTCTCGTCGATTTTCTCGTGGCGCTGTCAGTGCTCGTCTTGCTGATGGTCTACTATCAGATCGTGCCCGGCTGGGGATTCCTCGCCTTGCCCTGCTTCGCCTTGATGGCGGCGCTGTGTGCGTTTTCGATTGGATTGTGGTTCTCATCATTAAACGCCGTCTACCGGGACTTACGGCACGCGGTCCCGTTTCTAATTCAAGTTGGCTTTTTCGTGACGCCGGTTTTCTACGAGGCTGCAAAGGTTCCGGCGAGGTGGCAACCGCTGTATGTGCTGAATCCGATGGTCGGGATCGTGGAAGGTTTTCGCTGGTCGTTGCTGGGGACGGGGCAGCCGCCTTGGATGATGATCGGTTTTTCCTGCTTGTCGATCGCCGTGCTATTGGTCGGCGGCGCATTTTGTTTCCGCCGTTTGGAGCGGGTGTTCGTCGATTGGATCTGAGCATGTCGTCTCCGGCTATCCACGTCCAGAAGCTTGGCAAGCGCTTCTTGCTGGGACAGCGTGCGCCGTACCGCCGTATTTCCGAACTGCTCGTATCGCTCGCCAGCGCGCCGTTTCGTGGACGCGTCAACCACGGGGGCTCATCCGGCCCGGCCCACATCTGGGCGCTTAAGGACGTCAGCTTTGAAGTGCCGCGCGGGAAGGTATTGGGAATCATCGGCCGCAACGGCGCCGGCAAGAGCACGTTGCTGAAGATTCTTTCGCAGATCACTGAACCAACCGAGGGCCGCGTCGAGATTCGTGGGCGGGTCGGATCGCTGCTGGAGGTGGGAACCGGGTTCCACCCGGAGTTGACCGGACGCGAGAACATCTATCTCAACGGTGCGATTCTCGGTATGAAACGCCCGGAGATTCGCTCCCGATTCGACGAAATTGTGGCCTTTGCGGAGATCGACCAATTTCTGGACACGCCGGTCAAGCACTACTCCAGCGGGATGTATACTCGACTCGCCTTTGCGGTCGCCGCGCACCTGGAGCCCGAGATTCTGATCATGGACGAGGTGCTGGCCGTCGGTGATTTCGAGTTTCAGAAGAAATGTCTGAACAAGATGGACGACGTGGCGCAGGCGGGGCGGACCGTGCTGTTCGTCAGCCACAACATGCCTGCGATATTGCGATTGTGTCACAGCACAGTGCTGCTGAAAGACGGACGCGTCGAAAGTATCGGCCAAACCGAAGATGTCGTCGACGCGTACCTCTCACAGAATTCGAGCCGGTCAGGCGAACACCTGTGGTCGGAGGGGATTGCTAACGCGGGCGTCACCGAGTTCGCTTTTCGGGGCGTCCGGATCAGGGTCGAGGATGAGATTTCAGCCAACCCGGATGTTCGCAAGCCGTTCACAGTCGAAGTAGAGTTCGAGATCCGCGAACGTCTGCCCTATTGCCGGGTCGGGTTCAACATCGCGACGGCAAATGGCATTGTGATCTTCGCCACGTATGATTCAGATGAAGAGAAGTATGCGGGTCAACGAGCAGCTGGACGGTATGTCAGCCGTTGCGAAGTGCCTGGCCACCTGTTGAACCCGGGACATCATGTCTTATCGATCGCGGCCGGAATCACCAATCGAAAGACGCTAGCGGTCCAAGACAACGTGCTCAAATTCGACGTCCTGGACACGGGTGCCGCAGGATCTGAGTTGAGTGCGAAACGGCAAGGCGTGATTCGCCCCAAACTGAACTGGGAATGTGAATTGATTCCTTGACGCGCATCATTCTTCGGCAGCACGACGAACCGACAAGCACTCCGCAGCAACACTCATGGCTATACCGCAAACGAATCCTAAAGCGGGCTACCTGGCCCAGGCGCGGCAACTCGAAGAGGCCGTGGGCCGCGTGCTTGCCAGCGGACAATATTTGCTCGGATCGGAATTGGCAGCCTTTGAGCGGGAGTTTATGGAATGGATCGGCGTGCCGCATGCGGTAGGTGTCGGCAGCGGAACCGACGCATTGACGATCTGCCTGCTGGCTGCCGGAGTTGGTCCGGGCGACGCTGTGTTGACTGTGTCGCACACCGCCGTGGCCACGGTGACTGCTATCGAACGCTGCGGGGCGACGCCGGTGCTTGTCGAAGTCGATCCGGAGCGATTCACGCTTGACCCGTCTGCGCTCGAGGCGGCACTCGTGGAGCAATCCAGCGTAAAGCCAAAAGCGGTCATACCGGTCCATCTGTACGGCCAACCGGCCGAGATGCGCGCCATTGCGGCAATAGCCCGTTCCCATGGTCTGGTCGTCATCGAGGATTGCGCACAGGCGGCCGGCGCGCAATTGAACGATCAGGCGGTTGGAACCTTCGGAGATCTAGCTGCCTTCAGTTTCTATCCCACAAAGAACCTGGGGGCGTTCGGGGATGGCGGCATGGTTGTAACCAGCTCCCCCGACTATGACGCGTTGGCACGGCGGATACGTGAATACGGCTGGGACGAACAGCGGGTAAGCCAAGGGGTCGGGATCAACTCCCGACTGGACGAATTGCAAGCCGCCATGCTTCGCGTCAAGCTCACCACCGTGGACGCCGACAACGAGCGGCGACGTTGCATCGCCGCCGAGTATTCGCAGTCGCTCGGCGAGTCGGGGTTCTGTCTGCCCACAGTCGCATCAGAAGCAACACACGCGTTCCATCAGTACGTTGTTCGGCACGAGCGGCGTGACGACTTTCGGGAGCATCTAGAGGCGAACGGCATTGGAAGCGGAATCCACTACGCAACTCCCGTCCACAAACATCCTTACTTTGCCGACCGGGTCGTTTGTGCGTCCAATCTCGCCGTGACTGAACAACTCGCGGCCCGCGTGTTGAGTTTGCCGATGTACCCGCAATTGACGAAGGAAGACGTGCAGAAGGTTATCGCCGTCTGCAACGCTGGAAAGACGAGCGGGTGATTGCGACATCGGCCAGATGTGCGGAGCCGGCCAGCGTGCATGGCGCAGCTCCTGATCCACAAGAGGCCGGCTGAGAGACTTGATGCGCTGTCCGAAACTTGACGAACTGCCACCGCCCCTCCCTGGCAAGACCGGTTGGCCCTGGACGGAGGAAACACCGGCGGTCACCAAAGAATCGGTGACGTCGAACTGGCCGAGCATCGGGATCGTAACGCCTTCATTCAATCAGGGCGAATTCATCGAGCAGACGATTCGTTCGATTCTGCTGCAGGGGTACCCACGAATCGAGTACTTCGTCATCGATGGCGGAAGCACCGATGAGAGCGTTGAGGTGATTCGCAAGTATGAACCGTGGCTCTCAGGCTGGGTCAGTGAAGCCGACCGCGGACAGTCTCACGCCATTAACAAGGGTTTCGCCCGGTGTTCTACCGACGTGGTCAATTGGATCAATAGCGATGATATTGTGATGCCGGGTGCATTGCAGACGGTCGGCCGAGCGTTCGGGGAATCGACCGAGACCGACGTCGTGCTGGGGCGCTGCCGCTATGAGTACCTGTTCGAACCGGAGGCCAGCCATCTCGACCAGCCGGCGCCGACACAAGACCGCATCGCGCTCCTGCCGACGATCAATCCGGTCACCCAACCCAGCTGTTTCTACCGACGCACGCTGCTGCGCGAACCGCCGATTGACGAATCGTTGCACTACACGATGGATTTCGACCTGTGGGCCTATCTGCACAGCCGACAAGCCCGCTGGAAACTCGTTGATGAAACGCTCAGCACGTTTCAGTTCTCGGGCCCGAACAAGACTCTGACCGGCGGACGGAAGACGGTCGGTGAAATCGATCGTGTGTACCGCCGATACGCGACCGATCGTGTGCCGCTCTCTTTTTGGTGCCGTTGGATCAGGTACCCGGTGGAGTGCCTGCACGTGCGTTATCACGACGTGGCACTTATCCGCAAACCGTTAACCGCGCTGCTGCACCTGTATATCATGGGGCTGAGCCCGTTCTACGGCGGCGAACGGGTCCGCGCGATGAGCTGGCGTTGGATTCCCGAAAGCCAGGCACGCTGGGGCCACCACGCATAAACTTGATTCGTCACGCGCGCCCTGCGAACCACCCACACGCGACTTGGTCTGCCTGTTGGGCCGCGCGTTCGTGCGCGGAAACGGGGTTCTGGCAACCGTGGGGCGGCGAAACTGCTCTCTGCTGCCAACCTGGTTAATCCGAATGTGGATACTGCAAAGGATCCTCAATTCCGATCTCGGCGAAACCGCCGCGGCGCAACTGGCAAGAATCGCAGCGGCCGCAAGGTCCCCCTCCATCGTTCGGGTCGTAGCAGCTGAACGTCATTGAATAGTCAATGCCGAGTTCGATTCCGCGGCGGATGATCTCAGATTTCGACAGCGCGATCAGCGGGGCGTGGATCTTCCAATCCGCGGTCCCTTCGACCCCCGCCTTGGTTGCCAAACGAGCCACCTGCGCGAAGGCTTCGATGAACTGGGGACGGCAATCAGGGTAGCCGCTGTAGTCGACCGCGTTGACGCCGATAAACAGATCGAAGGCCCCTAGCACCTCCGCCCAGCCTAAAGCGACCGACAGAAAGATCGTGTTGCGGGCCGGAACGTAGGTGATCGGGATGCCCGACTCCATGTCGCCCGCGGTCCGATCCTTCGGCACATCCACCTCCGATGTCAGCGCCGAACCGCCGAACGCCCTGAGGTCGAGTCGAAATACGACGTGCTCCCGGACGCCGACCGCCTCACACACCCGACGCGCGGCTTCTAGCTCAAAACGATGTCGCTGGCCGTAGTCGAAAGAGATGGCGTGGAGATCGAATCCGTCCTCACGCGCAATCGCCAGAGTGGTCGCAGAGTCAAGCCCCCCGCTGACCAGGACGACCGCCTTCCGCCCATGTTCCGCCATTGCGCCGTCCGCCGCTGCATTGATGCCTGCGCCGAAGCTACAGGATCAACAGCAGACATTCAACGTGGCGCGTGAACCGACCCGCATCAATATGGGTAGGCCAGCGTCCAGTTCGAATAGTAGCGCGGATACGAATAGTACGGCGGGTAGAAGGGAGGCAGGGAAAACTGATACGGATAGTAGACCTGCGGCACGCGCCTCCACCACAGATTAAACCGGACGCCGTATCGTCCATAGAAGGTGCGGTACGGGGCGGGATAGTAGCTCGGCGCGCTTGGGGTTTCTACGGTGGAGGCTTGCGGTTGGGCCGGTGGCTCCACGGCATCTGGCGCGAGCTGTGGCAGCGCCCCGCCGGGTCGCACAACTCCGGGCACGATCTCGATTCCCGACTGATCCGCAGCAAGCGGCTGAGTCTTCTGTCGAGGCACGATTGGGTAGGCAGCCTGCGAGGGGGCTGGTGCGGCCTGCGTTCGGGGAACGATCTGCACGCTTGATGCGTCAGCTTGAGTTGTCGCCCCGGCGATGGCAGGCAAGGCAACCACTAGGCACAAAGCGAAACAGCCGGCCAGCAAGACCGAGCTCGATATTGTCTGACGTGTCCAAACCGACAACCGAGTCATGAGACCGATTCCTCAAACGAACAACATTGACCCTAGACAACAAATCCCCTGAACTATTCACACTACCCATGCTAACATGGCTGTGTCAATTTGTGCGGGGCGGAAGCGAACCGGCGAACCGAAGCCGTTGTTGGGTGTGCCGGAGCCTATTGACCCCTCGATTGTTCGACTCTAAATTGAGAAACAGATACGATTTGCGACGATTGAATCTGGCCCCGCAAGGCCGCTTGAAGAGACCCCTTGGAGAGAGCTAGTGGCAGCCAAAGCCTGGGGTGGCCGGTTTCAGGGGGAAACCGATCCCCGCGTCGAAAAGTTCACCGAATCGATCAGTTTCGATGCTCGCCTGGCGGCGATCGACATTCGTGGATCGCAGGCCCATGCCCGAATGCTGGCACACGTCGGGCTGCTCAGCGACGACGAATGCCGTCAGATTGTCACGGCGCTCGACGCGATTGGACAGCAAATCGAGGCGGGCGAATTCCAGTTCCGGACAGAGCTGGAAGACATTCATATGCACATCGAGAGCGCTTTAATCGAGCGCACCGGCGATGTGGGACGCAAGCTGCACACGGGACGCAGCCGCAACGACCAAGTCGCCACCGATCTAAAGCTGTTCGTCCGCGAGTCGATCGACAGCGTGGACGCGCTGTTGGGCGATCTTCAATCGGCGTTCGTCTCCAGGGCCAAAGCAGATGAAGGAGTGGTCGTGCCGGCCTATACCCATCTGCAGCGGGCTCAACCGGTGCTGGCGATTCAGTACTGGCTGGCCTACTGCGAGAAGTTTGAACGCGATCGGTCGCGTCTGGCCGACTGTCGCCGACGCACCAACGTTTCGCCGTTGGGAACGGCGGCGCTGGCCGGAACCACCTTGCCCATCGACCGAAAGGTCACGGCTGAATCGCTGGGGTTTGACGGAATCGTCGCCAATAGTCTGGACGCGTCGAGCGACCGCGACTTTCTGGTGGAGTTTGTATTCTGCCTGTCGCTGATTGCCATTCATCTGAGCGCATGGGCGGAGGAGTGGATCATCTGGTGCTCGACCGAATTCGGATTCCTCAAGCTACCCGACGCGTACACGACCGGCTCGTCGATCATGCCACAGAAGAGAAACCCGGACGTGTTGGAACTCATTCGGGCCAAGTCGGCGCGGGTCGGCGCCAAGGTTCAGCAGATGCTACTGCTATTGAAGGGGCTGCCGCTGGCTTACAATCGCGACCTGCAGGAAGACAAGGTTGCCCTGTTCGACGCCTACGACGCGATTGTTGCCTGCCTCGAGTTATCGCCCGACATCGTCGCCGGTGCCGAACTGCAGGCCGATCACATTCGGTCGCGCAACGAAGAAGGCTTCCTCGACGCCACGGCGCTGATGGAGTACCTCATCAAACGCGGCGTGCCCATGCGGACGGGCCATGAGACTGTGGGCCAGCTCGTCGCGCTGTGCGAGTCGCGGGGATGCCGATTGGCCGACCTTTCCATCGATGACTTCAAGCAAGCCTGTGAAGCCGTCAACGCCGACGTCTATGACGTGCTGGGGGTCGACAACGCCGTCGCAGCGCTTGCCAGCGAAGGTTCGGGTGGCCGGGCATCGGTGGAGCAACAGCTTGCGCGCTGGAAGGCGAAGCTCGATCGAATGAACCACACCGACAACGGTTGCTGAGCTTTCGACCGGATGCGCAACATTCGCCTGACTCTCGCATACGACGGCACCGACTATGTCGGCTGGCAAAAGCAACCCAACGGGCGATCGGTCCAATCCACCGTCGAGTCGGCTGTTGCACAACTCACGGGCGAGCCGGCAAAACTCATCGCGGCAGGTCGCACCGACGCCGGAGTGCATGCGTTGGGGCAGGTCGCCAACTTCAGGACCAATGCCAGTCTGTCCTGCGACAACATCCGCACGGGATTGCAGCACTTTGTGCCCGCCGACATCTCCATTCGCGCAGTCGAAGATGTACCGCTGGATTTCCATGCGACCTACTCGGCCAAGCAGAAACGCTACCGGTACGTGATTCACAACAGTGCGATCACCCATCCTTTCTTGCGGATGTACGCCTGGCGGCTGACCGGCGAACTCGACGCGGGGGCAATGCACGCTGCCGGGGGCGTGTTGGTAGGACGGCACGATTTCCGCAGTTTCGAATCGCACTTCCCGAACAAGGCGACGAGCGTGCGGACCGTCAGCGAGCTGACCGTCCGTCGTAGCCACATCTGGCCTCTTGCCGGAATCGGGCAACCGCAGGCATTGCCGCCACCGTCGAGCGATCAGGGCGAGTTTGTCGTTTTGGACATTGTGGCTGATGGCTTTCTCTACAATATGGTCCGGGCGATTGTGGGGACGCTGATCAAGGTCGGTCGGGGCCAATGGACGGCCGCTGATGTTGGCCGGATCCTCGAACAACAGGATCGAGCCGGGGCCGGGGAAACGGCGCCGGCTCACGGGCTGTATCTGGTCTGCGTTGACTACGACGAAGAGTGATCGACATTAATGCGGGTCGTGCATTTCATTACACGCTTGATCATCGGCGGGGCGCAAGAAAACACGCTGCTGACCGTCGAAGACCAGCAACGGATCCACGGCGACGAGGTCACTCTGATCACGGGCCCGGGTCTGGGGCCGGAAGGCAGCCTGGAAGATCGGGCCCGCCGAGGCGGCATCGACATCCGCATCATTCCAGAACTACGGCGCAGCATTCACCCCCTGCGGGATTGGAAGAGCTTCCGACGGTTGCTGGAACTGCTCAAGGAGATCAAGCCCGAAGTCGTGCACACCCACAGCACCAAAGGCGGCATCGTGGGCCGGGCCGCGGCCGCCAGGCTGGGCATTCCGGCGGTGCATACGGTGCACGGGGCGTCGTTTCACCGGGGGCAACCGTGGTTGGGATACCACATTGCCGTCGCGGCTGAAAAGTGGGCGCATGCCCGCTGTCAGAAAGTGATCAGCGTGTGCGATGCCATGACCGACCAATACGTGGCCGCCGGGCTCGGTCCCCGCGAGAAGTACGTCACGATCTACAGCGGCATGGAAGTGGAGCCGTTTCTCAATCCCCCGCGGCCCCGCGAGGAGGTCCGCGCCCAGTTCGGTTTTGAGCCGGGCGACGTCGTCATCGGCAAGGTGGCTCGGCTGTTTGAACTGAAGGGCCACGAATACGTGATTCGCGCGGCGCCTGAAGTGATCCGCCAGAATCCGAGTGTCCGTTTCCTATTCGTGGGCGACGGCATCTTTCGTGAGCGCTTCGAAAGCGAAATCGCACAGGCGGGCTTTTCTGACCGTTTTGTGTTCACCGGACTCGTTCCACCGGATCGCATCCCCGAACTCATCGCCGCCATGGACATCGTCGTCCACACCAGCTTGCGGGAAGGACTCGCCCGCGTCTTGCCGCAAGGTTTGATCGCCGGCAAACCGGTCGTCTCCTACGACATCGACGGCGCCCGCGAGGTGGCGATTCCCGGCGAGACGGGTTATTTGCTTCCACCGGAATCAGTCGACGAACTCGCAGCCGCACTCTGCGAATTGGCTGGTGACGCCGACCTCCGCCAGCGCCTCGGCAACACCGGCCGCGAACGCTTCACCGATCAGTTTCGCCACGAAACAATGACGCGGCGCATTCGGGAAGTCTACAGCGAGATCATTGCCGAGTGATGACGATCGTTCTTTCACCAGGCTTTCCACACTGATTTCTCTATAGTCTGGATTTCCCCGGGTACACGGCCGATCGGAAACGCATACAATCTATTGCACGGCGCTTCATGTTCTCACGTCGCGCAAATCGCCGAACAGCTTCTTGTTCGGCGGTACTGCCCCAGGGCGGGAGATGACCATGCATCGGGTCGGGATCTCCGCTTGCTGCTGCACGCTTTGCCTCTGGGTTGGCTGTTCCGATCCGCCAACGCCGACCGCCCCGGTTCGTACCCCAGTCAAAGCAGTACTGGCCGATCGCTCCAAACCGGTGCGCGCGCCGGTCGAGGCACCGCTGCCCAATTCCGAGAGCATGGTCCGCACGTACGCAGACCTCTACAGCTGGTTCGACACGCTTGGCTTTCCCGATCTGTCGAAACTGCCGTTCGGTCGTGTGACGTATGCCCAGCCAGGCCAGTCGGCCGAGGCCGAACAAGCAGAGAACATGATGCATGGCTTCTTGTTGGAAGATGACGGCCATGAGTTCTCGCTGCTGACACCTAATCTCATCACCCACACGTTGGCAAGGGCAACGGTCACTCTGAGGCGGACGGGTGGTAGTCTGCGATTCATGACGTTGGATCTTGAACAAGCTGCAACGGCAAAGCTCGCTCAACTACGGGAACCTTATGAAGAAGTAGACAGAATCTGGTTCTTCGGCCACGGGTTCAGCGAAGGCTTGCGAGTGTTTGTAATGGCACGCGCTTGTGCCGCCACGGGACTCGCCGAGCTGGCCGATGAACTCGTCCAGCAGTCGGCCGTCGTGCGGGGCGGTCCGGGTAACGAGGCTGCTCGTATCGACGTCATAGCGGCCGCACTGTCGGCCGACATCGCGGACTCGATGATGGGGAGCCACATGGACGCCCTCGGCGAGCCATCTGTCGGGCGTCCGGAACTTCTAAGGCGATTTCGGCACCTCGTGACGACATTTCCGCAGAGTCAACACGCCGGGCAAGCCAGGCAGTACGCCGAACTCCTACAACGGATGGTGGCCGAAGATACACAACATGCAGCCAAGCAGCGCAAGCCGCTTGAAGAAATGACGACGCACGAGCGAGTGGCCGAGTTGATTCACCAGTTACGCGATCAGAACGGGGGGCAATACACTCGGCCTGGTTCTTGTGACATATTCGCGGACCCTCGCGATGGGGGCGCTTTCGGCGATCAATCACGCGAAGGAGGCAGTCCGGCGTCACAGCTCGTAGCCATCGGTTTCGAGGCGGTTCCGCAGCTCATCGATCATCTCGGCGATCGACGCCTGACGCGCTCGCTTGGCATGGGGCGCACCCACACGTCTCAATACGCCCTGCGAATTGGAGACTGCGCGCGGGCCATCATCGCGCGGATTGCTGGACGCAGGCTGCCCGCGCGGGCGGACCCACTTGTTGAGATTCAGGATGACGCAGAAGCCGATCAAGTTCGCAACAGCGTGGAGAAATGGTGGAAAAGTCTGGAGAAGCAGGGTGAAAGGCAACTACTGATCGAGGGGACGATGTCAGGAAGTATGTCTGCACCAGAGCAAGCCCGCAGACTTCTACAGAAGCACCCCAACGTTGCAAAGGGCAGCATCTTCCATGGAGCGATGCGAGCCGTCGACACAGGGACCCGCTACACGTTGCTGGAAATGTTGGAGAGACTCGATCGGGAAGCGTACCTCACGTTCCTCAACACTGACATGAAGAACGGCGTCAGCCTGTCCCTGCGCGTTTACGCTGGCGCACGGTTGTTGCGAGAGGACGAAGACGCAGACGTCATGCCGGCAATGATCGCTGAATGGGAGAGTCTGCGCGGCAAAAAGCTATCCGGTTCTTGGGGCCTTCTGTCAACAGATGCGTTTGAAACACTGGTGGCCGTCCTGGCGGACAGCCGCCAGTTGGCTGCCGTCCAGGCCCTCGCTAAAGATTGGCACCAACAGCCAGTCGACCGCCGGTTAACGATCGTTTCCGCATTCGGCACAACGCACGGTTCCGGTAGGGGGCAGTCGAGCTCTGGCGGGACGGGTCTGCTGTTTTCCAGTGGCTGGGAGCCTGCTTCAGATGAGATAACGGCTACAGTCGAAGAGCTGTTGATCAATGCACTTGACGATATGCAGGAACGTAGAGGCATTCGGATGCAATTCGGTAGCACTTCTCTCGACGATCCGCGCATCTGCGATGTCGCAGGCCTCATTCTCGCGGACCGCTGGCCAAATCGATACCAATTTGATTTCGAGGCCGCGCAGCCCGTTCGAAACCGGCAGCGAATCACACTAAAGAATGCATGGCGCCGCAGCCGAGGCTTGGCGCTCCTGCCGATCCCGGCAGCCAGGCCCCGCGCACGAATTCAGGCAGAAAGAGTTGATCCACTGCTTGATGCGTTGATTGCCAACAGTGCAGACGAGGCGACCGCCGCTGAGGTCGAGTCGCTGGGATTACCAGCGCTGACTAACGTGTTGGAAAGACTTGATGCGCTTTCGGAAAACCATGCGGCGCAGACAGGCCTCCAGCTTCTTGCCCGTCGTCTGTCTTGTATCGTGAACAAGATCAGCTTCACCCGGAGTTCCGCCTTGCCGGACACCGACCTTGAGGAGCAACTTCGGGCGCTGCGGGGCAAGCCGCTGACCTCAGAGGCGCTGGTCGAACTGCTTGTTGCGGTGGGGCGACAGTGTCCGCAGGGCGCATCAGGAATCGAGTTGTCTGCTGACCGTCATGACGCCAGGCATGGTGTGGAGCTGCAGATCACCCTTACGACTGATTTTACTCCCCGGACTGGGGTCTATGGTTCCTGGGATATCAAGCGCCGAGTCGACGCGGGCAAAGAGATGCTGCTTTCATCGCATGGCGGCATGAACGTGGAACGGGCGACAGAGCATAGAGTTCACAGCGACTTGGCAAAGGCCGTCGACAAGGCTTTGGAGTCCGATCTCCCATTCAGGATCCGTGTCAGCCAGATTCTGCAAGGTGATCCCCCGCGCTCCCTCTCCTTTCCGCAGAATTGATCTGAGGCGGGATGAAATAAAACAAAACCCCGGCCGCTGGAGGCCGGGGTTCGAAATCAAACGATCAATGCCCGCCGAACCGGCAGGCGGTGGGGTCAGTGTGGTCAGGTGGAGCAAGGCTGCGAGTAGCGCAGCGGGGCCGTGGCGGTGGGGTTCTGGTTGACGGACCTGCTGGATGAGATCGTCTTCGTGAGCGGATTCGGCCCAGCGACGCCATCCCGGAACGAAATCAGGACCTGGGACCAGAGTTCGTTGTCCAGCGGTTGGCTGGTCCTGAAGATCTGCATCTTTTGCTGCTTGTCGATCACCACGACTCGAGGCAGGTCGGTTGCTTCGAACAGCTCTTGGCATTGGGCGCCGTGCTCGGTGGATGTGTCGAGCACGCAAACGACGTATTCTTCCAGCAATTCCCGGCGCTGTACAGTGCGACGGACCTCCTGCAACTCAACCGGGTCGGCGGACGAATCCGCAGCGGGATTGAGAATAACGAGCATCGGCCGGCCCACAAGTTGTGCGGCGCCGTGAGCCCTGGTGTAGTTGTCGAAGTGGGTGAAACTTTCCGCGTGGGTGGCTGCGATCGCCGCTGCCACCATCAGACCTGACACAAGTGCCACCGTGAGACCTCCCTTGATGCTTCCCTGATGTCTATCAACAGTGGCTGTCTGGGGAGGGCGTTAAAATCGGAAAAGTACGCCTGGAGTCCCTGGTCAGCCTCCTTTTACCTTGAGGGCTACTTTTCCCATCTCAACCGCTGGTGTCAACCGACCCGCGGGCTGGGAATTCAAGAAATCGACGAAAAGCATGCTTGGGAGAGTGATCGGATGTCAATTTGGGCAAAATGAGGTTAAATGCATAGCTGTGGATGTTTGCGATACCGCAGCGATTGCTGTAATCACTCCGGAAAAACCTGCTTCCAATCTCGCTTCATGTCGACCACGACCCATCCGTTCTCATCAGCCTCATCGAGAGCTTGCCGCAGCCGTCCGATTCGGCTGTCGCGATCGTAGGCGTACTCGCGTTCCCCGTCGGTGTGGTGGACGATCAGGCCCAATCGAGCTCCTGTCCCGCCGGTCGTGTATTCCAGCATCTGGAAGTCGCCGTCCGAGTTCCCGAACGCCAGTATCGGACGCAGGCCGATGTGCTGGTAGATACCCACAACCTTTCCCTCTTTGTCATTCACGAAGTCAAAGCGAGGCTGCCGCAGTACCACCCGTTTCGAACCCTCGACTTGATACTCGGCTGCCATGCGGGAACCGACAACCCTTTCGCGCGGCAAGCCGTATACCTGGGCGGTCCACGGTCGCATGAAGGCCACGCCTCCGCCGGAGACGATGAAAGTCTTGAAGCCCTTGGACTTTAGGTACTCCAGCAGTTCGAGCTGCGGCTGGTAGACACAACGGGTATACAGTCGATGAAAACGGGGGTGCTGCGCAGTTCGGGCCCACTCGTTGACCGCAGAATCGAACTCCTCAGCGGTCATGCCACTTTGTGCGGCTGTCGCCAACTTCAACAATCCGGTACGACCTGACGCGGCGACCGCCTCCATGTCGCCTTCGAGCACTGCCTGAAAGGGTTGCTCCGTCTTCCATTCGGGATGGTCCGAGGCCAGCTTGGCAATCTGGTCAAGGATGAAGGCGACTTGGCCGTAGGTTGGCTGCTCGCACCAGAGCGTGCCGTCATTGTCGAACACGGCGATTCGCTCTGCCGGAGGCACGTAGTCATTGCCATCTTCGTCGGAGACTTGGGCGACGAAGTCGACAATCGCCTGTTTGACGCCACCTTCGTTCCAGGACGGCAACTGGTCCTGAGCTTGCGCCTGTGCCAAGCATGACGCGCAGAGAAACGCAACGCTGGTTGCCCATGGCAGCGATCGCTCTGAGTTTCGGTTTCGCATGCCCTTGAGGCCTTTCATTTGAGGAACGCTCGAACGCGAATTAGGTAGATTAGTTAAGCTGACGCGAGCCGGCAATTCGACAGGCGTCTACCGCGATCATGATTGGTCTGTGGAGAGGAATTGGGCCGCGCATCGGCTAAAAGTACGTGATCTCGATTTCCTGAGAGTGCGTTTCGCCGTCGAGTTGGAACCGGGCGTCTTTGTAGGCCGGCGGTCCGAATCGCCCTTTGGCATTGTTCGACACGCCGACGCCCTCCTTGGGAATGCCGATCAGGTTCGCGTCGACTTCACCGTTCCCATTCTCGTCGTGAGCGATCCACAGAGCGTACTCTCCGTGAGGAACGTCCGAAAACTCCAGATGCCCTCCCGCGTCTTGGATCTCGAGTTCGACGCGTTTCCAGGCCGCTCCCATATCAGCGGGGAAGCCATCTGCACCGTTGTAGAGACAAACAATCAGCTGGCCCTTGGCGCTGCGGACGGAGGTGATGTTCACCGTGATCGTGCCGACCGCTCCGTCGCCCTCAGATGGGGCATCCACGTCTGACTCAACGTCGCCTTGCACCTTGCCAACGCCTGAAGGTTCAAGATCAGAGCCTGAAGCATTCGTGGGCGCTGCAACTTCGACGGAATCCGCAGCAGGCGATTGCACGGTGCCGGCCGTGGTTTTGGAAGCCGGGACGCCTTCGTGTTGCGCCGGCCGCGAACAGCCAGGTAACATGAAGAATCCGGCGACGGCAACGAATACTGTTATGAAAGCGCGGGAGGGCGACGTGTGCTTCAAGATGCTCATGGTCATTTATCGTCCCGTTTGAGGCTGGTGCAATCAAGATCAGCGGCAGCGTTGAAACCAAGCAATTATCAACTTATAACTCATGCATGGCTTTTGCTTTCGATGAAGCCATCTGTCGACCGAACTTGCGTGTCGGCAGCGATTTGGGCCAGGGCTGCAACCCCAGCTGGAGGTTGCCCATCCGGACCAACGGCCGGAAACCACGATCAGGGAACCCACAACGACCGGAAGAGATGGCACTCGACACAAAGAATCCCACCCAGAAACGGAAGCGTCGTCGCAAGGTTCTCCGAAACATCGTCGAATTCAAGGGCATTAGACGGCTGCCGATCGGCGAATATCGATCAAATATTCGCAAGCTCTATGACGGACCCGCCGGCGGAGTTCTGGCGATCGGCAGCTTGATCTCGATGCACCAGCCCCTTGTGGGCCACATGATTCGCAGCCGCAAATTCGACGTGACGCGCCATCGTCAGATCCTCGACGTTGGATCAGGCGCCGGCCAGATTCTCGGCCACCTGTCAAATGAGGTCGAACCCAATACACGGCTTGTGGCCTACGACCTCTCCCATCAAATGCTGCGCCGGGCTCGAAACCGACTCGACAACCGGCTGCCGTCCTACATCGCCGGTGACATGCTGCAGCTACCGTTCGTGGATAATTCATTCGACTGCGTAACCTGCGGCTGGGTGATCGAACACCTCAGTGATCCCAAACCGGGATTAAGCGAGTTGGGACGCGTGTTGCAGCCTGGCGGACGCCTGTTGTTGCTGGCCACCGAAGACACCCTCTCCGGTGCAGTCGTCAGCCGCACCTGGAAGTGCCGAACTTACAATCGCCGCGAACTGCAGCAAGCCTGCGAAGAGGTCGGCCTGCCGTGGCAGCAGCAACTGTGGTTCAGCAAGATCCACCGTTTCTTCCGGATGGGCGGGATTCTCGTGCAAATCACCAAACCGGACGGCGAAGTCGATTCTTGACAAAGCTGGAGCCTGGGTACCTCGGGCTGGACGTCTTGAGGGTTCGTTGGTGACCGAGCAAGGCACACTCGAAGGTGCGTGCTCTGTCTTGGGGCCACCCCATGCGAGTGTCGTTCATCATCCCGACGATGAATGAGCGGTCGAACATTGCCGCGGCCGTCGAGAGCGCGTGGAGTGCAGGTGCAGCGGAAGTGATTGTCGCTGACGGCGGCAGTATCGATGGCACGCTGGAGGTCGCCGAGCAAGTCGAATGCACACTCGTTCGATCGCCTACGGGACGAGCGATCCAACAGAACTCTGGTGCCGCTGAAGCGTCTGGAGACGTCCTGCTGTTCCAGCATGCCGACACACGACTCGTCAAAGACGGTGTGAGGCAGATCGAGGCGGCGCTCGGTGAGGAGCGCGTGGTCTGTGGCGCGTTCGCGCAACAAATCGAGGCAGGGGGACGTCTCTACCGTTGGCTGGAGTGGGGCAATGCGTTTCGCGTGAGACGCATGGGAGTCGCATACGGCGATCAAGCCGTGTTCGTCCGTCGACATGTCTTCGCAGACGTGGGAGGCTTCCCCGAGGTTGGACTTCTCGAAGACCTACTACTGATGCGCGAACTGCGCAGCCGGTACGGATCTCCTGTTTTGCTGGACGGGCCGCTGAAGATCAGTGCCCGCCGGTGGCAAGAGAACGGCGTGATTCGCCAGACTGCCCGCAACTGGTTCATCCTGTCGCTGCACAAGCTGGGAGTTCGCCCCAACGCGCTTGCCGGCTTCTATCCTCGTCACGATGCCCGGCCCGTCGTCGAGTCGTAGTCGGTCCAACGAGGTTATTACTGAAGACAGCGGTGCTGGTGCCGAGATGTTTGTGAACCGAATCTGGTAGTCGGTGTCGCAGTCATTGTAAATTCGCATGAAGCGGGTCGTTGATCTCGCCCTACGATTGGGCCAATGAGGGAAGCCCCCATGCAAACACGCCTGAAGATGCTGCTGTCTGATTTCGACGCCTACGGCGACGCAATTCCCGGTCATCGGCTGCGCGATTGGATTGAAGCGTGCCCCCTCCAGCTGGATGACGTGCACGACTATTGCCGGTTTCATCCGGAACGCTACGTGCGAAACCTCGTTCAGGCCGCAACAGCCTACCATGCTTTGGTGCTGTGTTGGAAAAACGGGCAGCGAAGCCCCATCCACAACCACCGCGGATCGCGGTGTGCCGTCAAAGTCTTATCCGGAGAAGCCGTCGAGACGAAGTTTGACGTCGCTGCAAACGGCATGGTCTATCCCACTTCGTCTGAGTGGCTGTGCGAAGGGTCGACATGCTATTCGGAGGATGCTGATATTCATCAGGTGTCGAACCTACAGTCCGGCAACGCCGACCTGGTGACCCTGCACGTCTACTCGCCGCCGCTGCTGCGAATGAACATGTACTCGCTGCACGGCAGCGACGTGCTTGAGTTCTTCGACCCGGTCAACGAAGAGTTCGTGTCAGGTGCGGGAATTTGAGACTGAGAGCGCCGACGGCGGTCTGGGAAACAGGTGCTGCCTTTAACACGCTTGACGATTGCACACCTCGCTTGCGTGCATCGCCAACAAGTGTGCATCTGGCTATGCTGGAAGACCCGAGCGTGCTGCGTAGGCGGCTCGATTCTTGACGAAGCATCCAAAGAAAGCCGTTGTCCATGGATCCCCGCATGATGCACCTTCGGCACATGTTGTGCGCGACGCTTGTGGTTTGTTGGACAGCCGATGCCCTGTGCGAAGAGCCGCCGAACGACGCAACGTCGGCATCAGAGGAGACGGTCGCCCCGTTGGCGGGCCATTCAGGACATGGCGCCGCGTACAACGAAGGACCGCGGCAGGATGCCTACCTCATGGGCGGAACCGGCAGCGTGCACTTCGACGTCACCACCGACAACGACGAAGCCCGGCAATTCTTCGTCCAAGGCATCGGTCAATTGCACGGCTTCTGGTATTTCGAAGCCGAGCGCTCCTTCCGTCGGGTGGCGGCGCTCGATCCGCAGTGCGCGATGGCGTATTGGGGTATGGCGTTTGCCAACGTCGACAACAAAGAACGAGCTCGGGAGTTCATCGCCGAGTCCACGCAGCGGATCGATCAAGCCAGCCCGCGAGAAAAGATGTATATCGAGGCGCTGTCGGAGTACCTCAAAGACGACAAGCGCAAAGGCAAGCGGCGACGGCAGGACTACATCAATGCCCTGGAAAAAATCATCCGCGGCTATCCGGAAGACATCGAGGCCAAGGCCTTCTTGGCCGTCCATTTGTGGCAAAGCAACCGCGAAGGCATTCCCATCTCGAGCCACGCCGCCGTCGATGCACTGTTGGACGGTGTCTTCCAGGTCGAACCGAATCATCCGGCTCACCACTTTCGCATCCATCTGTGGGACCGCGAAGAGCCGGCACAGGCCCTGAAGTCGGCTGCCAGCTGCGGTCAGGCCGCACCGAGTATCGCCCACATGTGGCACATGCCGGGCCACATTTATGCACGACTGAAACGCTACGCCGACTCCGCATGGCAGCAAGAAGCCTCGGCGCGGGCCGATCACGCCTACATGATGCGGGACTGGGTCCTGCCCGATCAGATTCACAACTATGCGCATAACAACGAATGGTTGATTCGAAATCTGATCCATCTCGGCCGGGCGCGAGATGCCCTCGATTTGGCCAAGAACATGCTCGAGCTGCCGCGGCATCCGAAATACAACGCGTTCGACCGAAACGGGAATTCGAGTTGCAAATACGGACGCACCAGACTGATCCAAGTCCTCGAAACCTTCGAGATGTGGGATGAGACAATCAAACTGGCCGATACGATGTACCTTGAACCGACCGAGATCCCTGTAGAGCAAGCGAAGCGGTGGCGGCTGCTGGGAGTCGCCCGGCATCACCAGGGAGATTTCGCCGGCGCACAGCGGGCCCTCGACGAGTTGAACAGCCTCAACGAGTCCGTTTCGGCCGAGTTGGAACAACTCAAACAAAAGGACAAGGAGGAGAAGTCCAAGAAGTCAGACACAGATGAAACGGCAGATGAAAAACCTGATGCGGACGCAAAAGAGTCGGATGCAAAGGACGACGATGATTCCAAGCAGAAACGGAAGCAGCAGACGCTGAAACTCAAACGGGGACAAACGGCCGCCAAGTCTGCCATCGCGGAACTCGAAACATTGAAGCTGCTGGCTCGTGGTGAAACCGAGTTGGCGAAAGAACAACTCCGCAAGCTCAAGGGCGTGCCCCAACTCAGAATGGCCCGTTATCGGTTCCGCGCCGGCGATCACACCAAGACACAGGAGATTCTCGAGAAGTCGGTCGAGAAGGGAACAAACGAAGTGCCCCCCTTGGCGCTGCAAGTCAATCTACTTCAAGCTATGGGCAAGATTGAGGAGGCCAAGTCGGCCATGGAACAGCTGCGAGTTGTCGCCGCCGAAGCCAATCTGGACTCACCCGTGTTGCAGCGGCTGGCACCGATCGCCAAGAAGTGGAAGCTGCCCGCAGCCTGGCAGCAGCAGCGCGAGCGGGCCGACGACGTCGGCCAACGGCCTGAACTAGCGTCGTTGGGCCCGTTTCGGTGGAGTCCCCCGTCGGCTCCCGATTGGAGCCTGCCGGATTCGAGTGGGGGCGAGATCTCGTTGCAGGATTATCGCGGCCGGCCGGTCGTGGTGATCTTTTATCTCGGTTTCGGCTGCCTGCACTGTGTCGAGCAATTGCAGAAGTTCGCTCCGCACCACGAAGAATTTGTGGAAGCGGGCATCGACATGGTGGCGATCAGCGTTGAGTCGCCCGTCCTCATCGCCAATGCGCTGGAGAACTTCAACGACGGAGTATTCCCGATACCGTTGCTCTCCGATGAGCGGCTCGACGTGTTTCGCGCCTACCATGCCCATGACGACTTCGAGCAAATGGCCCTGCACGGGACGTTCTTGATCGACACGGAGTCGCGGATCCGCTGGCACGACATCAGCTATGAGCCCTTTATTGATCCTACCTTCGTGCTCGCCGAAGCCCAGCGGGTCTTGGCTTTGGATGCGGCCCCGACGAGTCAAGTTTCTCTTGCGGAATAAGTGATCGATGAGAATTGTCTGCCTGAGCGTGTTGCTGGTCGCCTCCGGATCCGCGGTTTTGGCGGACGACTGGCCGCAATGGATGGGGCCCGGCCGTGACAACGTCTGGTCAGAGGACGGGATTCTCGAAGAGTTTCCCGCAGGCGGCCCGCAGATTGTGTGGCGCACCCCGATTGCCGGCGGCTATGCCGGGCCTGCGGTGGCGGGCGGCCGCGTATACGTGACCGACTACGTCACCGAAGACAACGTGAAGATCGACAACTTCGACCGCGAGGAGTTTACGGGTATTGAACGCGTGCTGTGCCTCGACCAATCGACCGGCGAGATCGACTGGCAGCATGAATACCCGGTCCGCTACACGATGTCTTACCCGGCCGGGCCGCGTTGCACTCCCAATGTCAGCAACGGCCACGTGTATACGCTGGGCGGCGAGGGGCATCTGCATTGCTTCAATGCCGAGACCGGGGCGGTGGTGTGGTCGAAGAACCTGCCGCAGGACTACGACACCAAGACCGCGATGTGGGGCTATGCCAGCCATCCGTTGATCGACGGTGACAAACTGATTTGCGTGGCCGGTGGCGCGGGCAGCCACGCGGTTGCCTTCGACAAGAATTCGGGCGAGGAGATTTGGCGAGCCCTCAGCGCACAAGGACAAGGCTACTCGCCCCCCACAATCATCGAAGCCGGAGGCGTGCGACAATTGATCTTGCTCCGCCCCGGCGCGATCTCGGCGGTCAATCCCGATACCGGCGAAGAGTATTGGTCGGTCCCCTACGAGGCCTCCAGCGGATCGGTCATCATGTCACCGGTCTTTAGCGACGGCCTGCTGTACGCCGGCGGTTTTTCCAACAAGAACCTTTTGCTGAGTCTGTCCGCAGACCATCCCTCAGCCGCCGTCGAATGGCGCGATCTGAAGAAGAAGGGGATCTCCCCAGTCAACGTGCAGCCGTTCGCCGAAGAGGGGACGCTCTACGGCTTCGACCAGAACGGATCGCTGTACGCCGTCAATCTGGCTACCGGCGACCGGCTTTGGGAAACCAACGAACCGCTGCGCAGCCAGCGGCGAGTACGATCGGGCACCGCGTTCATCGTAAGACAAGCTGACCGCTTCTGGCTGTTCACCGAACGCGGCGAGTTGATCATCGCCCGGCTCTCAACCGGCGGCTACCAAGAGCTCGACAGTGCCCAAGTCATCGAAACTTCGAACGCCGCCTTCGGCCGCGACGTCGTCTGGAGTGTGCCGGCCTACGCGAACCGCCGGGCCTACATCCGCAACGACGAAGAAATTATCTGCGTGAATCTGGCTGCCGGGCAGTAATCTCGGATTTCGCGGCACCATGCTCACGGTTGTTACACTTCAGTGTGACGGCCAGAGGCCACTTACGCAGACTGGCGTCCGCCATTGAGGCCAACCATATGGCCGCTGAATCTCTCAGTAGCAACGACCGCCACGGTCTGACGCTTGTCGAAGTCATTGTGGTGATCGTCCTGGTAGTCGTAGTTGGGGCACTGATCGTACCCAGTGTCTTTCAGGCTCGCGAAGTAGCGCGACGTTCGACGTGTAAAAACAACCTCAAGCAGATCGCGTTGGTGCTGCACAACTATCACGACGGCGAACTCCGATTCCCCGCGGTTGTCACGGCTGACGCAGCGCTGGAACATCTGAATTCCGGAATCCCTTCGCTGCTGTTTTACACGTCACTTTGGAGCCATAGGCATCATCCAACCGACTACGGAACGCCGTGGGAAAACTACTATCCGAGCGACGGAGAGCGGCTGTTTCCCATGCACCTCTGCCCGTCTTACCGCGGCGAGGATCCAGCATACAACCCATATATCGATTCGTTGGGGCATCGAATTGGAGGGACGTTCGGCGTGACGACGTATGTCTTCAGCAAGGGGGCTGGCGACGCGTGGTGCACGGATCCTTGGTCTGTTCCGGACCATGAGCGAGGTGCGTTTGACATCAACTTTTTCACCAGGTTCCGTGATATATTTGACGGGACGTCGCATACCATTCTGATGGGCGAGGGGGACAGCGGTCCCGCGTGGGCGATCTGCGAGGGCCTCGGCTGCACCGAAGCAGCACCCAAGAAGTGGAACCCCGACGGGCTCCTCCCAGGGCAGCCGTGGATTATCGGCCGCATCAACACCGAGCACGACGTGGCCACGGGCTACCTCGCCGGTAGCCTGTTGGCCTCGACAATGGAGCCGATGAACAAGAACCCTGTGACCGACACGATGATTCAATCGACGGCCGTCGATGATTGCCGCAGCAGCACAGATGGTGGCCCACATCGGACCAGCAACTTTCGTAGCGAACACCAAGGCGGCGGCAACTTCATGTTCGCCGACGGTTCGGTCCGGTTCATCAGCCAAGAAATCGAATTGCCGCTGTACCGGAGACTGTCCACGATTGCCGATGGTGAGGGAGTGCCGAAAGTTGATCGGGTTTTGGATTAGTCGACGGGTCGACCGGTCGAGCTCTGAGCAATTGCTCTCGAATTGCACGTCGTGGCGGCGTAATCATTTAGTAGAACTTGTTCATCGACAACCACCCAAATCCAAGAATGTCCGTGTCGTCAGACTCCTCCCGAAGCGATCGTCTCCGTTACCTGTCCACTTGGCAGACGGGGGCCGGGATCGTCCTGCTCGGCGGACTCGGGTTGCTCATGGTCCAGGCTGGGCTCTTCTTCCCGACCGGCAAGCCTTCGCGCGACATTCTGTGGATACTCGGGATCACAGAGCTAGCCTTCTATCTCTGGGTGCGCGTTTTCTCCCAGATGAAATTCAGCCGCCAGATTGTCACGTTGGTGTTGTTCGTCTCAGTGCAGGCGTGTCTGTATGGGATCTTTCGGCTCGACGGTTTTACCGGCGACGGACGTCTGATCCTGGCATGGCGATGGACACCGACGCCGGAGCAGCTTTTCGATGGGGAACGCTCGCTACGTAGACTGCACAGCGGTCCCAACAACGATGCGGTCGACCTAACGCAGACGACCGATTGGGACTATCCCGCCTTTCGGGGCGCACATCGTGACGGCATCGCGGCCACCGTCTCATTTGCGACCGACTGGGATCAAACTCCGCCGAAACAACTTTGGAAACAAGCGATCGGCCGCGGATGGTCGTCTTTCGCTGCAGTCGGTGAGTACTGTGTGACACAGGAGCAGCGCCGCGCCGACGAAGTGGTGGTCTGCTACGAGGTCGGCACGGGTCGAGAAGTCTGGGTCCATGCCGACCGTGCCCGTTTTGACGAACCGACGGGTGGCTGCGGGCCCCGCGCGACGCCCACGATTCACGACGGACGAGTTTACGCGCTGGGCGCGACCGGGATTCTGAACTGCTTGTCCGGTGCCGACGGAGAAGTCGTCTGGTCCGTCAACATTCTGGATGACGCCGGCGTCGATAACCGCTTGTTTGGCATGGCCGGTTCTCCGTTGGTTGTCGAATCGGCGGTCGTCGTCAGTCCCGGCGGCCGCGGAAGTTCACTCGCTGCGTATGATCTGGAAACCGGCCAACCAGCTTGGCGGGGTGGTGATGCCGAGGCATCCTACAGTTCGCCTCAGCTGGCAAGGTTTGCAATTGGGCGGCGGATTCTAGCGTTCAATGCTGATGGCCTCTTCGTCCATGATTCCGACACCGGCCAAGTCACGTGCAGTTATCCATGGGTCAGCAATCCCGCCGAGAAAAACAACGTCTGCCAACCGGTGCCCTTGCCCGGAACTGAGACTCAGCCCGACCGCATCTTTATCTCGTCCGGCTACGACAAGGGCTCAGCGGTGTTCGAAATTTCCTCTGTCGATGGGCGAGATTCGATCAGAAAGGTCTGGGGAGAGCGGAGCCTCAAGGCCAAGTTCAGCTCAGTCATCTTGCACGCTGGCTACGTCTATGGTCTGGACGGAAGCATCCTGACATGCATCGACTTAGAGACCGGCCGGCGGCAATGGAAGGCCGGGCGGTATGGCTATGGCCAGTTGATCCGGGTGGGCGATAACCTGCTCATTCAGTCAGAAAACGGCGACGTTGCCCTTGTCAGGGCCTCGCCCGAGTCGCACCAGGAATTGGTACGTTTTCCTGCACTCGAGGGACGAACCTGGAATCATCCGGTCGTAGCCGGACGGCATCTGTTGGTCCGCAACGATCGCGAGGCGGCTTGCTACGAGTTGCCGCCGTAGGTCCCGCTTGCCGAGCCGGACTTGGGAATCGAGATCGACGTCGATTGCACTTCGAGCTCCCGTCCGGCAGACGGGACCTACCTATTTTCGGAACGACACCCTCAAATCCCCGCGCCCATTTCGAACTGCATTTCGACGTCGAGGGGCAAACCGGAGCGTTCTTCGGCCACCGCCGCCATTTCCAGATGCAGTGCTCGTACGTCGCCCAGTGAATCCTGGCTTTGTTGTGATGGATCGACCCGCACGCAGGTGCGGCGGCTGAACGTGATCATGTAGCCGCCCAGTCGGGGGTCGTGGCGCGTCGGTTGCACGGCTCCACCTTCCGAGATCGCGCGGGACATCAACACCGTCTCGCCCGCGCCGGCGACCTCCCACAGGTATTCCCACAGCGTCCAACTGTAGGGCGCCCGTGGACCGATCAACTCGGCCTGTCTCCAGCTCAAGCCTCCATCGACGCTGACCTCCACAGTTCCGACCGGGTCTTCGCCCGCCCAGGCCATACCGAAGATTCGATTGGTGCCGATGCCCAGAGTGGCGCCGTCGGACGGGCGAATGATCTCAGACTTGACCGGCATCGGCCCGACCACGGCAGTCTGTATCCCGCTGCCGGTTTGTTCTTGATACGTATACTTCTTGGACTGAAAATAGCCGCGAAACGGGGTCGCAATGGCTTCAATCCGCTTCAACCATTTGACGCTCGCCACGCCGTACCAACCTGGCACGATCAACCGTACCGGCTTTCCGTGGCTCGAATCGAGCGGCTCTCCGTTCATCCGCGTGGCCAGCAACGTGTCCTGGTGCAGCGCTTTTTCCAGCGGCAAGCTCCGCGCGAAACACATCTCGCCGTCGTGGTCTTTTTCGGTGCCCGTGTCGGCCCCGTCGAACAGGATCTCGACCGCTTCGTCGGTCAGGCCGGCCTGTTCCAGCACGTACTTGAGCGGTACGCCCGACCATTCGGCATGACCGACTGCACCTGCCCGCCATTGCACGCCTTCGACTTTCTTCGTCAGAAAAGACCGGCCATTGCCGGCACACTCGAGCGTGACAAACACCGACCGCTGCGGCAGCGAGTTCAATTGCTCCCACGAGAGCTCGAGTTCGCGATCGATGCAGCCTCCGACGTACAGCGTCCAGTCGTCGGGCGCCACGACCGGGGCGTCGAAGTGACTGCGGACAAAGAACAGCCGATTGGGCGTCACCCAACTTTGCGACTCCGCAAGCGGCGTCTCTCGATTCTCCGCCGCGGTGACATTCGTCTGTTGCTCCATTGGGTCACACTCCTCTCGCAATTGCGATACCAGGGTTCGTTTACAGTCTAAACATCTGGAAACGAACTTCCAGTGGCAGGTTCGCCCAGCTTCGCGGAGATGTCATTGATGGCACTAACGCGGATCTGTGAGCCAGCCACTGTGAACATGGACACTACCGCAACCGCGAGCTTCGTGTTCGGGAGATTGGCCAGAGGCCGAGCTGACGCGGCAGCTCTTGCTCTCCCCCTTTAGAAGGGGGAGTTGGAGGGGGCAATTGCGTGCAACGTTTTATCCCTTCTCGGGGCAGCCCATCAACTGCGAAGAACCCCTGTGGTCCCCCTTCTGAAGGGGGACGGGCATGCAACCGTTTAGTCATTCACTCATCCCTCCACAACCACCTCAGAGAGTCGGGCAAAATCGCCCCGCCGTGGATGCCGTTGTGGCCGCCTTCGCCGAATTCGGCTTTGTAGTCGTAGCCGGCGAACTCGAGTGACTTGGCCATCTGTTGGTTGGCCAGGAACCAGTTGCCGTGCTGATTGTCCAAGTCTTGCGAACCGTCTTGCAGAAAGACGCGAATCGGCTTGGGGTCACTCTTGCGGATCAATGCGTGGTAGACGTGCCCGCCGCGGATGTTGGTGAAGCTGCCGACGTGGCTGAGCACCTTGCGGAATGCGTCGGGCCTCTCCCAGGCGACCGTCCACGCGCAAATGCCTCCGGAACTGATGCCGCAGATCGCGCGGCGCTTTGGATCATCGGTCAGCTTGTACTGCTTACCGACTGCAGGCAGGATTTCTTCCAGCAGAAAGAGGGCGTACTGATCGGACAGAGAGTCGTACTCATAACTGCGGTTCTCAGGCGACGGCCGCCAGCCGGGTGTCTCGGGCAGTCTGGCCTTCTTGTGCCCGGGATCGATGAAGATGCCGATGATCACCGGCAGGTCCCCGGCATGAATCAGATTGTCCAACACCACCGGCGCGCGGAATTGCCCCTCCCCGCCGACGTAGGCATGCCCGTCTTGGAAGACCATTACGGCGGCCGGCTCTCTTCCGTCGTACTGGTCCGGCACGTAGACCCAGTACCGGCGAATGGTGCCGGGAAATACCTCACTCTTCCACACGTGCTCGGTCACTTCGCCCCGCGGCACTCCCTGGTGTCGCATCGATTCTTCACCGAGCTTGTAGGGCTCATCGGCCGCGTCGGCGAACGCGCTGCCCAGCATGATGGCCGCTCCCAAGACAACGTGCCGCATGTTTCTCTCCAGATGGGTGCCAAGTGATCGTTCGATTTTAATCAGTCCGCTGCATGCGGTGAAACGCTGCCGATGCTGCAGCGCCGTTAATCAATCGAATACAATGAACGAACGATCCGACGATCAATCCTCCAGCTTCCGAGATCTATGGTGTTCCACATGTCCAATCTTCGTGCACGCATCACATTTGGATTGCTCCTGGCCGTCCCTGTCCCATTGCAGGCCGCGGAGCCGCGAATCAACGAAGTGCAGGTCATCGGGACGCACAACTCGTATCACATCGAACCGCACACATCGCTGATGCAGGTGATCCGCCAGAACAGGGGCGATCGAACGGCCGACGGCATTCAGTACTCGCATCGGCCGTTGGCGGAGCAATTCGGTGAATTGGGGGTGCGGCAGATCGAACTCGACGTATTCGCCGACCCTAAAGGAGGCCACTACGCCAAGCCCAAGGGCCGCCAGATGCTAGCCGAGGCCGGTTTGCCGCTCGGTCCCGACCCCGACCCACAAGGCGAACTGCGTGAGCCTGGTTTGAAGGTGCTGCACTTTCCTGATTTCGACTTTCGCACGACGGTGCAAACTTTCCAAGGCGCGTTGCAACAAGTCCGCGACTGGTCGCAGGCGCATCCTCATCATTTTCCCATCATGATCTTGGTGGAGGTCAAAGGAGGGGCGCTCCCGCCGCAGTATACGCAGCCGCTGCCCTTCACCAAGAGAGAATTCGATCGCATCGACGAAGAGATCGCTGCCGTCTTCAAAGACGATGAAGTCATCACCCCCGATTCGGTTCGCGGCAACCGGGAAACGCTCCGCGAAGCCGTCCAGCAGGATGGGTGGCCGGCCGTTTCGGAGGCGCGGGGTAAAGTGATCTTCGCGCTCGACAACGGCGGCGAGATCCGCAACGGCTACCTGGCAGGTCATCCATCACTGAAAGGCCGCAAACTGTTTGTGAGCGTCGGCGCCGATCACGATGCGGCGGCCTTCATGAAACTCAACAACCCGGTCGGCCAGTTCGCGCACATTCAAGAAATGGTTCGAGGTGGCTTCCTGGTCAGAACACGCGCCGACGGTGGCACCGACGAAGCGCGGAACAACGACACCAGCCAGCGCGAAAAGGCATTCGCCAGCGGGGCGCAGTTCGTGAGCACCGACTATGCCGAGCCCGACCCGCGCTTCAGCGATTACCACGTGCGATTCGAAGGGGGTATCGTTGTACGCGCAAACCCCGTCAACGGCGGCGACAGGCAGGAAGACCTAGAGACCCTACCGGCCCGTTGATCGCGTCATCACATCTTGAAGACGTGGCGCTCGATGGAAGAGGGCTGCTTCGGGCCGCGTTTCGAGTGGTTGCGAACCGCCAGACCTGCGCGAGACGGCACCAAAGCGGGTGCGCCGATGTGTGTCTTTCCGCCGGCGCCGAGGATCTTGCAGAACACCTTCGTCGGCGCGGCACCGGCCCGATTTCGCACTTGCACCTCGCCGGTCGCTTCAAAGTCGACGGCTTGATCGATGCGGATCGGTCCGATTTCGACGTTGTTGGGCAGCACGACGAAGACGTCTTCACTGGGTCCGCAGTTGGTCACCTCGATGGCGTGGTGCTTTTCGACCTTCGCGACGGCAAGCCGTGCGTTCTGCGGTATCTCCATCTCGCCGGTCATCGGCCGTCCTCTCCGTGCCACACATCTCGTCTCGCTTGCTCCGATTATCGGCGCGAGTGGCCGCACTCATGAGCGCCCGGCGGTGGAGCGGCTTTTAGAGGTTGCGACAATCGAAACACCGCAGCCAATCGCGCCGATTGTGTGGGAGAATTGCCTTCCACCTGCGCCGATTGTTCCGGCCGAACAAGTTAAGCGGCCCTATGCAGTGCCGCATTGCGCCGATCGAACCGGCATTTCAGCCGGCGCAACCGGCCTTGCAGCCTGCCTGCAGATCACGCGGGAAGTCCCCCTCGACCGAGTGGATCAAGCCGGCCGGTTCGGCTATTCGGTCGATCTACGGTTTTTGCCGTTGACAGCTACGGCTTAATCCGTAGACTCTCGGCAACCGGACGCGAACTCTGGAGGAGCCCCATGCCGCGACCAAAGTCCGAGCAGCCGACCCCGGGTGAGTTGGAGGTGCTCAACATCCTGTGGAACGACTCGCCGCTGGCGGGTCGCGAGGTGATGCAGATCCTCAATCGGCGACGCAAGCGTGCCTACACGTCGGTCATGAGTCTGCTCAACACCATGACCGACAAGGGGCTGCTGAAGCGGAAGGCGCAGGGGCGCGCCTTTCTATACTCTCCGCGCGTCGCCCGAGAAAAGACGCTGGGAGGCATGGTGCAGGACCTCGTCACGCGTGGCTTCGACGGTTCCATCCACGCGCTGGTGGCGCGGGTGCTCGATCAGGCCCATCCCACGGCCGACGAGTTGACCGAGATACGTAAAGCGATCGAAGAGTATGAACAGCAGCAGGGAGGTCGCTGATGTCCAAATTCGAACTTCTCGATCACCCGTTCGTTGACGTTGTCGCCACGGCACTGCTGCACTTTCTGTGGCAGGGCACTGTGATCTTACTGAGTCTGTTGTTGCTCGCCTGGCTGTTTGCGCTGCGCCGCCCCGCGGCACGCTACCGATTGCATCTGTGTGCTCTGATCGCGCTGTTGGCGTGCCCTGCAGCCACCATCTCGATAGTCGCAGGCCCTCAACCGAGCCCGTCTGCCGTCGATTCGGCTGCGTCCGGGGAAGTGGAATTCCGAAGTGACGTTCCGGTCGTCGAATTCGGCGCCAGTGACGCTCTTGGATTGAGTGGGAGTGACTCCGTACCTGACGCCGTCGGCGGTACAAGCCAGTGGCAGCAAGGTGCGCGATCCGCGGGACTCCTCTGCTGGCTGGTCGGGGTCTTGCTGCTCTCGCTGCGGTTGCTCGCCGGTTGGTGCGGCACGCGCTGGCTGATGGACAAGTCACAGCCAGCGGCATCGGAACTGACGGATCGTGTGCGAGAACTGGCGACGTCGCTGCAAATCCGCAAAACGGTCCGTACTCAGATTTGCAATCGTGTTCGCGAAGCAATGGTGATTGGCCTGTTTCGGCCGGTGATTCTGTTGCCCGCCGCCTGGTTGACGACGCTGCCGCCCGAAGTGTTGGAAGCCATCCTGCTGCACGAGCTAGCCCATGTGCGGCGCCGCGACTTGTGGGTCAACGCCTTGCAGCGGCTGGCCGAGACGCTGTTGTTTTACCACCCCGCCGTGTGGTGGATTTCGAAGCAACTGCACATTGAGCGGGAGAAGTGCTGCGATCAAATGGCGGTGACGATCACAGGCGACGCGTGCTCTTACGCCCGGTCGTTGGAGTGCGTGGCTCGCCAGTACATCGAACCGCGGCCCCCCTTACTTGCTTTGCCATTTGGAGGTCAGAAGATGGAACTTCTCGCACGCGTTAACTCGGTGCTGGGCACGGAGCGCCCTCGACCACTCGCTGGCTTCTCGTTGAGCCTGGTACTGATGTCGATGGCGGCATCGGCGGCTTTCTTCATGCCGGCGGTCCTTGCTGATGATCCGGAGATGCCACACGTTAAGAAACAGGCTGCAGCGGCGGTCGGCTTGGCAGACCCGGAACGGGAGAACCAACGAGAACACGCCGCCGAAGTTGCCCTCGCAGAGTTACAAGCAGAAAACGAAAGACTCCGCCGGCTTGTCCGCCAGTTCCATCCGGATCCAAACCGCTTCGATGTGGAAGACGCGCTCAGTCGTCCGGTTCACGGTACGTTTCACGACGTGCCACTCCGCAAAGTGCTGGAAAATCTAACCGCAGATCTTGGTGTGCCCCTCGAGATCGACGCCAAAGCACTGCGCATCGAAGGTGTCTCTGAAACGCAGCGAGTGTCGATCAGCGTCCGCGGCATCATGCTCAAGTCGGCGTTGAACCTCCTGCTAGAGCCGTTGGGACTGAACCACGATGTTCACCGTGGTCAGATTCGCGTCACTTCGCGCCGCGCAAATGAACTCATTCTCATGAACTACGCTGTGGAAGACCTGCTGCCGCCGCCTATGTTCGTCAATGTGGGTGACGGGGTTGGCATTCCCGTGCTCAAAAAGTCAAAAGACACACGACTCGAAACATTTGGAAAATTGATCGCCTCGCTCGTCGCCCCCGACACTTGGGACGAGGCCGGTGGCCCGGGGGCCGTGATGCCGTTTGAGGATACCCAATCGCTGGTCATTCGGCAGACTCAAGCTGTTCATGCAGAAATCCAGAAGCTTCTAGAAGAGTTGCGCCAGTCGCGATCCGAATTCATTCGCGAAATTGAGTCGCAATACAAGGACCCGGACCTGCAGGACGAGTTGCAGCGCATTCAAGCCGAAGTCAAGGCGGCAGAGGCGGTGCTCGATCGCCAAGTCTCAATGCACTTCGAGGGCGAAGCGTTGCCCGAAGTCACTGCCCGGTTGGGGGGCCTTGTAGGCGTCAACGTGCTCCTCGACCCCAAAGGGCTGTGTCAAGCCGGCGTTTCGCCAGAACAACCCGTCACACTGCACGTGGTCGGTGTTCCGCTGCGCGAAGCGCTTCGACAGCTGCTGACGCCGCTGAAGCTGAGATACAACTTCCGCGACAGTGTCATCACGATCACGAACCGGCCGAGCCGCGACAGCAAGTCGGAACTCCGGAACTATCAAGTGGGCGACCTCATCGTCCAGAGTGTTTCCGGGCACAAGGGCTTCGACACCTCCCTCGACCGACTGGCCCAAGTGTTGAGGCAGGCCGTCGAGCCCGAGAGTTGGCGGGATTTCGGTGGACCGGCAACAATCAAGCCGTTCGCCTCCACCGGGTCGCTGGTGATCAGGCAGGCACAGCACGAGCATCAACTGGTGGAAGATTTCCTGAAGGCCGTACGACGTCAACAAGAGTCCAAGGACAATGCGATTGCCGGCCAGCCGGTCGCGCGGGTTTGCATTGTCGGAAAGGAAGGGCAAGTTCGCCCCACGCATAGACAATCGATCGCCCTGCTAAAAATCATGACGAAACCGGGCGAGAAGCTGTCACTTGAGCAACTCGACAAGGATATCAATACGATGTATCGAACCGGCTGGTTTCTCGATGTCGAGGCCCGCGCTTTCTCTACTTCGGCCGGGGTGATTGTCGTCTTCGAAGTCAAGGATCGAACAGAATGAGCGGGCCGCCCAATAGTGGCGAAACACCACTATCCATTTGGAGCGAGAACTGTTCAGCGGTACAATGAATCCTCGGCGGTGCCACGTGTCATCAGAACTGAGGAGACGCTCATGTTCTCGCTCCCCCCGCGATTGTGCGCCTGTCGTGTTGCATTGCTGGCTACCGCGACACTGCTGTTAGGCGTGGCCCCTGCCATTGCCCAGCAAAACTTCGCGGTAACCACGCAGCAGCCGGTGTTCGGGGTCATGATCGACGCCGACGGCGTGCTGCAGATCAGAGACTTCACGGAGCGGGACGGCCGGTTGCATCAGAAGCGGATCGCAGCCGCCCAAGCGGCCCTGCAGGGAGACGTGTTGGCGCCTTCCCCGTTGCGGAAGGTCTCGCTCGTCCGGCTGGAACGGGCCATCGTCGAGATGCTCGAGCAGGGGCATCAGCCTTACGACGTGATGCAGAATCTCGCCGGTTTGCAGCGGCTGCAGTATGTCTTTTTCCTGCCGGAGGAGAATGACGTGGTCGTTGCCGGGCCGGCCGAAGGCTGGGTGGCCGACGCTGCGGGACGCGTGGTCGGCATCACCACAGGTCGCCCGGTGCTCAAGCTCGTCGACCTGTTGGTGGCTCTGCGGGCTTATCCGCCGGGTCGTCAGAACCATCCGTACGTCGGATGCTCGATTGATCCGACTCCAGCTGGAATGACGCGGCTGGCAGCGTTTCAAAAAACGATTCCGCGATCGGTTTCGCAGCGTGATCGCGATGCCGTCGCCGCACACATAACGGACGGCAGCCGCGATGCAATCGGAATGAGGGTCCCTCGGGTGTTTGGAATTCCGGACGAAACACGGTTCGCCCACGTGATGCTGGAGGCCGACTACCGCATGAAGCGCATCGGCATCGGGGTGGAACCGCCGCCGGTCAAGATGCACACGTTTGTCAGCGCGCTGCGTTCTGCGAGGCACGGCATAGCGCAGCGGTGGTGGTTTCAGCCCGACTACGACTGTGTGAAGGTGACCGAAGACCGGCTGGCGATGGAGTTAGTTGGCCAGGGTGTGCAACTGCTCGGCGAAGATCGAGCCATCGGCCCTGCGGGAAACCTGATCAACCCCACCGCCAAGGCCAACAACGCCAGCACTTTGTTCACCGGCGCCTTTACGAGGAAGTATCCCCTAATTGCGGAGGCCAGCCCGGCGTTCGCTGAACTACGCAACTTGATCGACATGCTGGTGGCGGCCGCGTTCATCGAGCGCGAAGACTACTACGGCCGCGCCGGCTGGAGCGCGAGTACCCTCTCCGACGAGGCCGCATTGCCGACGCGCACGCTGCCCGCGCCCCGACAGGTCCCCCCCTTGGTCAACGCACTCTGGAAGGGGTCGCGGCTGTTCGCCCCCACCGGCGGGGTGAGCATTCACGCCCACGACGCGCTTTCGCCAGACCGGTTGCTGACGGACGAGAAGGGCAAACTGCGGCACCAATACGATGAACTCGGCGAAGCGTACGACACTGAACACTGGTGGTGGGACTAGCCCCGCCAGCGCTGCCTGGCGAGTGACAGGAACGAGTAACATTCGCAATTCAGTCACCTGTGCCTGCTACTCATGACGATCGCCCAACCTGGACGAAAGATTGTGAGCATCTGTGTGCTCACTTTTCTCAGCATCGCGCTGATCGGAATCGTTTTTTGGAACGAGCTTCCGCGGACCTGTGAAATCCGCATCGATTGTGGCGATGTTCGCTACTCGGTGCTCGGCATCGAAATCGAACGACGACTGATGACCGAGCCTGCCCGCTCGGTCTTGCTTTCGCTATCCGACCGTTCCGATGTCCTGGCGCCTGAGTGGGAGTGGATTCCAATCAAGGTTGGAACCAACCGCGTGCCTCAAATGTGCCGTGGATTCTATGCTAAAGCTGCCGCTTGGTCAGACGTCCATCCCGATATCGCAGTAGCCGTGCTGCTGGATGTTGCTCGATACATCAAGGACGTGCATGCGACCCACAATCTGCCCGATTCCGTTACATTGTTGCACACGACGCAGAGAGACGATGCAAGCTACGTCGTCGAGCCATCTTGGACCAGCGACGAGGAGATACTTTTGTATCTGCAAAAGAACGGATTTCACGTCCAGCAAGAATTGAAACCGGTCCAGCCCGAGCTTGGCCGCTAGCGAAAGGACGGCACACAACGTTAGTGACACTGGGTGTCCCAAGTGCCAACTACGTCGGTGCGCCCGGCTGGTCTCTCCCTTCGTCGAGGAACTTCCCGCGGATTGACTTGTTCCCCGTGCGTATGATGAGTTGGTCGCCAAAGATCCGCATTGCCGGGAATTCCTTGGCTTCGCGGTGTTCGCTGCAGCGGTAGTATTCGATGCGGACGTCTACTTTGCCGGTCAAGTGGTAGCCCACGGGGAAGCCGATGATCGTGACCAGCGGGATCATCCAGGGGTTGTTCAGCAAAGCGGCGATTGTGATCGAGATCAAAAGTGCCGCAATCGGCGCTACGATCGTCCATCGCAGGCGCTCCAAATGGTGCTTTTGGCGAACGCGTTTGCAATCGCTGTTGCCGCACACGACGCACCACTCTGGCAGCCGGACGCGCCAACCGCTTTCGTCGAAAGAGGCATTCGCCTTGGTTTGATAGGCGAATAGCCGGATCTCGTGCTGGGCGAGACGGTGCGACCGGTAGAGGGGGACGAAGTCGATCAGATATTCTCGAATCGCCCCCTGGCGCGTCCAATAGAACTGGCCGACCTTTTCGATGTACGACCAGATCGCGGCGCCCACTCGCTTTGCGCCGCCGGGTAACTTTGCGGCACCGCTTTCTGATTCGCTTAAGCTCTCCGATGTCTGCGAATTGGTGTCTTCCATTCCAGCGCCAGTTGTCTCCGATGTGTTTGACGGCTCGGAATCTCGGCTCGACGAGAGGGGCCCGGGCAGTTCTCATTCTTGGTCCTTCGGAAGGCTACCAACTCTGACGCGAGTCGGCAAACTTGAGGTCCCTGTCGTTTGAGGCCGGCAAACTTCTCCGTTCCTCTGTATTGCTAATCCGCGATTCATTGTATTCCTGCGCACATTTTGTCACGAACTACCGGCTTGAAGACGTGGGGGAACGCCACCTCTCCCGCTGCAGCGGGGGAGGTCGGACGCGGTAGCGTCCGGGAGGGGGTCTTCCCGAGCGTTTGAAGACCCTCACCCAGGCCCAAGGGCCCTACCTCTCCCGCGTGTGCGGGAGAGGTAACGGACGGGTGGACACAGTCAAACTGGTTGAATCGCCGGGTTGGTTGTCTTTTGACAAGAGCGTGTTCTCCGGCTCTCGGCTCTAGGCCTTCCGCCCTCCGCTTTGTCCGTTCGCTTCATCACGCGGTTTCGCTATTCTGTCTGGTGCCGTGAAGAGTTGGCTCGGCGTTCACATACAAATGCACTGCGCTGCATGTTAGAAGCAGGAACACATGACCGGTACGAATCGACAAGTCACTCTGGCCGCCCGCCCGACCGGATTCCCCAAGGAGTCTGACTTTAAGCTTGTGGAGTCGCCCATTCCTGAACCGAACGACGGCGAGCTGCTGGTGCGAACCACGTTCCTGTCCGTCGATCCCTACATGCGAGGGCGGATGAACGATCGCAAGAGTTATGCTGCGCCGGTGCAGCTCGGCGAGGTGATGACCGGCGGCACGACCGGCCGCGTGATCGCCTCCAACAACGACAAGTACAAGCCGGGCGACGACGTCGTCGGTCAATGGGGCTGGCAGGAATACGCCGTCAGCGACGGTCGCGGTCTTCGCTCGGTGATTCCTCAAGCACCCGTCTCGGCCCATCTGGGCTTGCTGGGAATGCCGGGGCTGACCGCCTACTTCGGCTTTCTGGAAATCTGCAAACCCCAGCCGGGCGAGACGGTTGTCGTCTCGGGCGCCGCAGGCGCCGTCGGCTCGTTGGTGGGGCAGATTGCCAAGATCAAGGAATGCCGTGTTGTCGGCATCGCCGGAACCGATGAGAAGGTGCAGTGGATTACCGACGAACTCGGGTTCGACGCGGCCTTCAACTACAAGACGGTCGACAATATCTCGCAACGGCTCAGCCAGCTCTGCCCGCGGGGTATCGACTGTTATTTTGACAACGTGGGCGGCCCGATTACCGATGCCGTCTTCTCCAATTTGCATACCGGCGCGCGCATCTCTGTTTGCGGGCAGATTTCGCAATACAACGCCACCGAGACACCGATGGGGCCGCGACTCTTGTTTCGGCTGATTGAAAAGCAGGCCAAGATCGAAGGCTTTCTCGTCTTTCAATATGCCGACCGTCACCAAGAGGGACTGACCCAACTCGCCGAATGGCTGCAGGCCGGAAAGATCAAGTACCGGGAGAACATCGTCGACGGCATTGAGAATGCGCCCAGCGCATTTCTCGGACTGTTGCAAGGCGAGAACATCGGCAAGCAGGTGGTGAAGATCTGGGAGCCGTGATTGCCCGGCGCCCGCTCTCAATGCGCGATCGCACGGGGCCGCTCAGAGAGTACTTTGCGGCAGCGTCGCAGCAGAGGAATGTGGTTGAGACGGCGTCGCTCGATGTGCGCCAGGCGTTGGTCGACCCGCTGCGCGATTCTCAGAAGGTCGAACTGAGCCCAGCGTTCGTGCAGGTAGGCGAGCTGCTGCAGACCGTTGGGAACTTGGCCGATCGATTCAGGGACCAAAGCCGCAACGGCGACGGCGGCGGCGGCCGTTCGTCCCATCTCGTGGTGCTTGAGCAATCCCAGACCGCCGTGGTGGAACAAGACACAACACGTCAGATCGTCTGGAAACCCCCACGATGCCATCACGCCGGCTGCAGCCCGGGCATGATGCCATCCGAATGTCTTCCTCTCGAAAACGGCAAGCTCAACTGCTTCGGCTTCCGGGGTTTCGACGAACCTCAAGTAGTCGTTGAAGAACTCGGTGGTTAGGTACGGGAGCAGGAAGTCCTGCACCATCGCGGCCGTGAATGCCAAAAACGGATCGGCGTGCAGCAACTCGGCAACTTCCCAAGCAAACAGGGCGCGTTCGTGGTTGGACGCCCAGAAATTGCGGCCGTTGATCAGCTTCGACTTCGAGAAGCTCTTGACTGCGTGCAGGCCGCTGGAAATCAGTATCCGCCGCGCGTCCGTCGCGCCGAGGTCGATGAGCGACGGGCCTTGACTGGCCGGCAGAATCGGTCGATCGAAATGATTGAACTGTAACTGGCGTTCGACTTCGTTATGGAATCTGGAATCTGACTCCACAATCGACTGTAGTTTCTGGAAGTCGACTGGTTCTGACTCTTCCGATTGCAGGTCCGGGAACAGGGCCAATGCTCGGATCAGCGTTGCCACACTGGATGGCAGCACAACGCGGCGTTCGCGCGTTCCCAACGTGCTCTGACGAAGGTTGGACCAGTCGACTGTGGTCGCTGTCGCGGGCATGGCGCTTGCAGGCGAAATGACAATCGGACCGGTTGACACGATCCTGCGGACCCCAGAGCGCGCGCTCCAGCAAAGTTTCCGCGGCCAAGTATAGCTCACGGATCGACTTGCGGCCGTCGAGTTCGATGCCAAAGCTTCAACCGTGCATCGCTGAAACCTCTTTTCAGCCAACGACTTCTGCCCTGTGCATTACAAGCCGCAATCCCCATGCGCTCTTGACCAGCCGATCGTGGCCGATCTGGGCCGTGCTTCCGCAGTGAGCCCCCGCTAAGCGATGAACGCCGCCTTCGGTACGTCAACGGTGTCAAGCGGCGCTTCGTCGACTCAAGGGCAGACTCGTCCGATGCCTGGTCCATGAGACGTCGAGAAAAAATCGTTGCTTCATGTAACGCAACAAGACAGAATTCCAGCTGGCACCGGCAGGATGTCTTGCGGGTGCGATTGTTCCAGGCCGACCGAGGAGGACGTTGCCGTGGTCCTATCAGTTGCGAGTGTCCGAGCCTACCGGCGGCGAAGCGGGTTTACCCTCGTCGAACTCTTGGTGGTGATGGCCATCATTGCCATCCTGATCTCACTCCTCATGCCGGCTGTGCAAGCGGCTCGCGAAACAGCGCGGCAGACCCAGTGCCTGAACAACCTCAAACAAATCGCGCTGGCGATGCACAACTATTCCTCGTCCCAACGATCGTTTCCTTCAGGCCTGATCGAATCCAACACCGACGTGGTTGCTCCATTGGAACCGGGTGCCTGTCCGCTCTGTCTGCCCGAGTTCGCCTTGCCGGAGACCGTCAACGTTCCCACAGACACGTCTGACGTCGTCGTCCTGGATTCGACTGGCGAATGGATGACGCTGCCGGTTGAGTCGCTCTACTCATCGAGCAACTACTACGAGATCAACGAGTGGACTCCCGGAGATTACTGGGGCTGGCACGCGCTGGTGCTTCCACAGGTCGGACAGATGACGGTGGACGTCGATTTCGAAAGTCCCTGGCAATTGCCCGCATATGACGTCACGACCGGCGATCCCCTCGGTGAGTTGACCAACAACGAACGTGCCGTTCAAACCTCGATCGACACCTACGTCTCTCCCAGCGCCAGCTTGCCACAGGCGCGCCCGCATGGTTGGGGTTATTCAACCTATCGCGGCAACTTCGGCTGGTACGAACGGATTTCCGGAGCGCCGACCGACGTGCCCGACACGGGGCTCAAGCGGCATCAAGGAATGTTCGACGTCGACATCCCGACCCGATTCCGCGACGTAACCGACGGGGAGTCGTATACATTGCTGGTCGGCGACTCGCTGCTGGGTTATTGGGGCGACGGCTTCAGCTGCTGCTCGGCCGTCCATGACGATCGGCCCGACTTTCATTCCTACAGCATCACGTTCAATCCACCAGAGAGCACCAATCTGGCCGACACTGAGTACCAGTTCTTCGGGTTTGGGAGCTGGCACCCAGACGTCATCCACTTCGCGCTGGTCGACGGCTCGGCGCGTCCCATTCAGAAGCAGCTCGACGGCGGCTTGCTCCGCGCGCTGATCACAAGATCCGGCAGCGATCGCATCACCGGCAGTTTCTAGCTGGCGGGATGCTTTGGTGCCACTGGCTGCTCGTCCGCCAGTACGCGGTGACCGCGAAGAAGTCTCAAGAAGGCTTTACGCGGCTTTCCATGTCGGCACTGGCAGGCTAGCTGCCAGTGGCACCCGGCGTAGTAGGCGCCGGCTACGATCCAACTCACGGTCTTCATTCAATCAACGCTGAACCGCTTGACGGCGTCCCAGTTCAACTCGATGCCCAGTCCCGGTTTGTCCGGCAGGGCGATCGTGCCATTGCTCATCTTCAGCGGGTCGGCTGCGAGTTCCTTGCGGAGCAGCGAGTCGCACAGATTGGCCGGCATGAACTCGATGTACGGGCAGTGGGGAGTCACCGCTGCCAGGTGGGCCGTAGCCGTAATGCCGATTGCCGTCTTCCAGCAGTGCGGCACGATCAAGCGGTTGCGGGCTCGGGCCATCTCGCAAACGCGTCGGGCTTCGGTGAGGCCACCTACGCGCCCCACGTCTGGTTGTGCCACGTCGACGAGACCAACGTCCATCAACTCTGCAAACTCGAAGCGTGTGGTCTGCCATTCGCCGGCGGCGATCCGCATGGGGGCTTCCTGGTGCAACCGGGCATAGCCCTTGAGGCGATCGATCTGCAAGGGGGTTTCGACAAAGAAGATGTCGAGGTCCTTCCACTGTTTGAGAGTCTCAAGCGCGACCTCGGCGTCGGTCCAAGTGTATTGCACGTCGACCATCAATGTGAATTCGTCGCCGACTGCCGTCCGGCAGGCGGCCACGATCTCGGTGATCTTCTCATCCGGCGCCTGCAGTCCGTCATGGTTGTAGGGACCACTCAGCGTTACTTCCAGTTTGGCGGCTCGATAACCCAGTTGTTTTGCGCGGCAAGCCCAATCGATCAACGACGACTTGTACTCTTCGATCGTGGAACCGCTGGGCTGCAGCGATGCGTAGGGTGTGATCGCCTCTTTGGCCGCTTCGCCGAGAAGTTGCCAACACGGTTTGCCCTCCGCCTTTCCTCGAATGTCCCACAACGCCATGTCGAGGGCGCCCATGGCACAGATGAGTGCTCCGCGGCGGCCGTTCATCGCACTGCCGGTATAAAGCTTTTCCCACAGCCGCTCGGGATGCAGCGGCGATTCGCCAATCAGCATCTCCTTGAGCCCCAACCCCATGGTGTGCGTGCCGCGGGCTTCGATGCAGGCGCGGGCAATCCAGGGATTGACGTCGGTCTCGCCGATGCCAGTCAATCCTTCATCAGTGTGGATCAGCACCACGATGTCATCCTGTGCAGAGGATGTGGCCTGTTCGTTCACGTCGGGAACGAGCAAGATGTGGCACTCGATGTCGGTGATTTTCATGGGAGCCGTTTCATGGACGAGAAAATTCGGCGCAGTGCCGAGCGCAGTCAGTAGAACACGATGAACGATAAACACAGGCCAGAGATCAACGCGAGGACCCCCAGCACAAGCGGCAGTGCGTCGAGCCGAGACGGTGGTGTCGATGCCAAGGCACGGGTCGCATGTTGACTGTTCCGCAACCAGCCGGTTGGCTCTTCATGAATTGAGTCGCCCGCCTCAACAGGTCCCAGCAGCAGCGTCACCGCAAACATTGCGGTCGCTGTGACCAACACGCTCATCGGCGCGGCCGCGGAGCTGTTCATCAACGCGGCAGGCATTAGCAGTCGGCCGGTCTCAAAGAAGACGTACTGAGAGAGCAACCCCCACAGCCCGTAGGCCACGCCGACCATCAAGCCGATGGTCCCGGCCCGGCGGTGCACCCGAGTCAACGTACCCATCAGGTATACAGTGAGCAGAGGAGTTACGAAGACGGCCACCATTTGCATGTAGAACGCGAACATACCGGCGTTCAGCAGCGGCAGATAGGCAAACGAACCGAAGATGATCACGGGCGTCAGCCACCGGCCGACCATCAGATAGTGCCGGTCATCAGCATCGGTAACGAGCAGCCGGGCGTACACGTCCCGCGTCAACAGTGCCGACATGGTTGAGCCGATCGAATCGAACGTGGAAAACGATGCCGCCATAATGCCCGCCACGATCACGCCTCGCAAACCAGAAACCGCCAGATCGCGCACCAGTACCGGAAATACGGCATCCACCGAGCGCAGCCCGTCGGCGACGGGCAGCGACGCTAGATCGGGATAGATCGCGCGGCCGATGACGCCGACTGAGAGATTCAGAAAGGTCACCACCAGAACCACGCCCGAGGCCAGCACGGCCGACATCTTGAAGTCCCATTCGCTCCGGGCGCCGAACATCCGCATCGATTGAGTATGGTTGACGATCGAATACGCCATCCCGGTCAGCACCAGGCTTAGCGACGCCAACCAGGGCGCCGTGTGTTTGACGATGCTCTGGTACAACGCGACGTACTCGGCCCCGAGCTGCTCGTGCCGGATGATTTGTTCTTCAGCCATGTCTTTCGCATCAATCATCTCGACGTAGTCTTGCCCGGTGTGCAAGACGGTGGCCGCATCGGGTCGATCGATGCTTGCAAGCGCTGTCTCCAGCCCGGTCCAGCCGCCGACCGACTGGTAGACCAACACGAAGATGGCAATGCTGGCCAGCACCATCACGACCGACTGCATGGCATCGGTCACGGCCACCGCTTTGAGTCCTCCCGACATTGTGTAAAGCGTGGCCAGTAGCGCGATCAACACGACCGTCGTCCAGGCCGCCGGTTCGCTCAGCTCCAATACAATTGTCAGCGTCAAGAAAATGGTGTTGGCCATGATGCCCAGCACCATCGTGCGGAACTGCAACTGAACGAAGACGCTGATGACGCGCGCAGCCGGCCCGAATCGGGCTTCCAGGTATTCTGCGTTGGTATACATCCCCGCGCGGTACATGGGCAGCGCCACGACGTGGGCCATCAACAGCCAACCGGCGACCACGCCCACCCAATTCACGACGAACATGCGCACGCCAAACTGATACGCCCCGCCCGCATCGACGACCATGTCGCTCGAGTCAATCATGGTGGCGTACATCGACAGCCCAATCACCCACCACGGCAAACTTCGGTTGGCGAGGAACCACTCACCGCTGGTCTTCACCCCGCGACCCCTCCAAAGTGCATACAGGACAATCGGCGCGTTGAGGCCGACGACCAGCAGCCAATCGAGCAGAGTCATTTGGTAGCGAATCGTGCTGGAGAAGGTGATAAAGCGGCGACAGCCAGCTGGTTTGACGCGCGGCTGGAGGCCCACTAGAATCGTCTAATTGTATACAATATTCAAGCCTGCGCACCGAAGCTAACGGACTTTGCCTATCATTCGATTCCCCCTCGATGACCAAAGCTGGAGAATAAATGGCCACCGGAATCACGCTTGTCCGCGGCTTGCGGAAACAGATTGTCGATCAGCTCCGCGACGACCTGTTGTGTGGACGGCTCCGCGAGGGTGAACGCATCGCCGAGCATGAGTTGGTCACCCGGTTCGGCGTCAGTCGCACTCCGATTCGCGAAGCACTGGCCCAGCTCAGTCATGAGGGTCTGCTCGAATCGCAACCCAATCGCGGCGTCTGGGTTGCCGCTCCTCCGCCGGACGAGATTCTCGAGCTGATCAACCCGATGCGGCGATCGCTGGAGTCTTTCGCCCTGTCCCGCGTGTTTGACGACCTCAACGATGATGACTTCGTGGTCTGGGACGGCATACTAGCCAGACTCAAATCAGCATGTCAGAAACTTGACTACGGTATGACCGCTGAGTGCGACATCGCCTTTCACCGGCACATCATTCAACGCACCGGCCAACCAGACCTGGAGGCCATTTGGACCACCGTCATGGCCCGGTTGCGGTCGCACTTTTGGACCGCACATCGCGGCTATGACGACCTGATGGATGTCTATCGCGAGCATCGGGCCCTGTTAGACGTTTTCCGCAAGGGTCGCCGGCAGAAGTCGGTCGACGCACTGGCCAACAGTATCGCTCCCGTTTAGTTCACAAGGCGCGGCTCTATGCGCGGATTGGCAATCCAACAATTCCGTTCAGGCCCAATGCAGTGGCGCTTCGTCCGCGGCGCGGCGCTGCTGTGCGTGCTGATCGCTGGCAGCCGCGACGTGTTGAGTGACGATGAAGAGGTCGCACCGAGAATCGATGCCGATACCTTCAAGACTCAAGTCGAGCCCATCCTCAAGGCCAAGTGCTATCGCTGTCACGGGAGTGAAACCCGCAAAGCCGATCTCAACCTGAGCACGCCGGAGGGATTGCTGCGTGGCGGCGAGTCGGGAGGGATCCTCGATCGCGAACGTCCACACGAAGGCGTGCTTTACGAATACGTGCATGAGCGATACATGCCGCCGGAAGGTGAAGGGGAACTTTCCGACGAAGAAGTTTCGATCATCTGCCGCTGGATCGAGTCCGGCGCCGCCATCGAACACGACGCTGCGAAACCTCGCGAATTGACGCAGCACGATGCGCTCCCCATTCTCCGCTTGCGTTGCGCGATCTGCCACGGTGCGCAACGGCAGCAGGCGGATTTTGACATTCGCTCGCGCCACTCGCTACTCAAGGGAGGCAAGTCCGGTGTGGCGCTCATACCCGGCAATCCCGATGACAGTTTGTTGCTGAAACGGATCAAGGCCGGCGAGATGCCGCCTCACAAGGATCTGGCCAAATACAGCGTCAAGCCCGTTTCACCAACAGAACTCGAGACGCTCACCGAGTGGATTCGCGGCGGTGCGCCGCTGAAGCACATTGAACCCAACGTCGCCACAACCGAATTCGATCGGCTCGTCAGTGACGACGATCGGCAGTTCTGGTCGTTTCAGCCGCCACGTGCGCCGTCGATTCCAGCGGTTCGAAACAGCGAGCGTACCCGCAATCCGGTCGACGCCTTCGTGCTGGCGCATCTCGAGCGTGCGGGGCTGTCGCTTTCGCCCGAAGCAGATCGCCAGACATTGATACGCCGAGCCTACTTCGATCTCATCGGTTTGCCGCCGCAACCAGAGGATGTCGAGGTGTTCCTGGCTGACCCGCGGTCGGACGCATTCGAACGTCTGGTCGATCGATTGCTCGAGTCGCAGCACTATGGAGAACGCTGGGGCCAGTACTGGCTCGACGCGGCCGGCTACTCCGATTCGGAGGGCGTGCAGCATGCCGACGTCATCCGCAAACATGCGTGGCGGTACCGCGATTACGTGATTCGAGCCTTCAACGACGACAAGCCATACGATCGATTGTTGTTGGAGCAATTGGCGGGCGACGAACTGGTCGACTACGAGAACGCAGATGAGATCACACCTGCACTGTACGACAACCTGGTCGCGACGGGATTCCTGCGGATGGGGCCGGACGGCAGTTACTCGCCCATTACCGGTTTCGTGCCCGACCGTCTCGAGATCGTTGACGACGCCATCGAAGTCTTGAGTTCGACGGTCATGGGGCTGACGATCAAGTGCGCCCGCTGCCACACACACAAATTCGATCCCCTGCCCCAACGGGACTACTACCGTCTGGCGGCCGTTTTCAAAGGGGCGTTCGACGAACACGACTGGCTTGTGCCGCAAAAAAGCGGCGATACGCACGTGCGCGTGCTGCCGTTTGTGACGGCCCGCGAGCGGGAGCAGTGGCGGGCCGCCGGCGCGAAGCCTGAGGATCAGCCGATGATTCGGGCGCTGTGGGACCGCGGCAACCCCTCTCCCACCTATGTGCTGCAACGAGGAAGTTACCTGACGCCCGGACTGCTCGTCGGTCCCGGCGTGCCATCGATGCTGACCGATGGCAAAACACCGTTTCGATTCGAGCCCCCTTGGCCGGGAGCGACCAAAACCGGCCGGCGTCTCGCGTTCGCGCGTTGGATCACGCGTCGAGATCACCCGCTTACCGCGCGGGTGATGGTCAATCGCATCTGGAAGCACCATTTCGAGAACGGCCTGGTGAAGACGCTGGACAACTTCGGCACCACCGGGGCCAGACCTAGCCATCCCAAGCTTCTGGATTGGTTGGCGGTGCGATTCGTCGACGAGGTCTGGTCGATCAAACAAATGCACCGGCTGATCATGACTTCGGCCGTCTATCGCCAGTCGTCTGAGGTCACGTCCGAAACCGAAGAAATCGACCCCGACAACCGTTTGCTGTCGCGAATGCCGCTCAAGCGAATGGATGGCGAAGTCTTGCGGGATTCATTGCTGGCTGTTGCCGGACGGCTCGATGCAACACCGTTCGGCCCGCCCGATTCTCTGCAGGTTCGTGGCGACGGCCTGGTGACCGGCAAGTCACGTTCCCTCGGCGATCGGACTTGGAGGCGGAGCATCTATCTCACCAAGCGGCGAACCCAGCCGGTGACAATCCTGCAGAACTTCGACATCCCCACGATGAATCCGAACTGTATCACGCGGACCGAATCGATCGTCGCCCCACAGGCATTGCACCTGAACAACAATCAGCTGGTGCGCGAACTGGCCGTTTCGTTGGCTCGACGAGTCCAAAGCGAAGCAGGAGAAGATCTCGAGCGGCAAGTTGACATTGCGTTTCGCATTGTCGCCGGTCGCGCCGCAACAGATCCAGAACGAACAGCGGCGCTAGAAGCCATGTCGAGTTTTGTGACGGCGTGGTCTGCAACGCACCCAACGACGCGGCACGAACTGGTCGCTTCGACCCACCTGTGGATCCGCGAGACGGAGCCGGACCGGGTGTTTGAAGACGACTTGATCTCCGTCTGGTCGCGCAATTCGAGCGACCAGGGCCGCCGCTACGGCCTCGTCGAGTTCGACATCCGTGCGCTGGCCGGCTTGGACCTCACCGCCGCGCATCTGGAACTGGGGGCATTGTCCGATGACCCGCTGGCGCAGAGGGCTGCGGTGATTCCATCAGGCATCGCCGGTTGTACTTGGAACATCTTCCAGTCTTCGAAGTCCGGTTTCGCGCAACCACTCGAGCAACTCGGACACTACTCTTTGGCGAGTGCCGCGCGGCCCACGCCGGCTACCTATGCCCGCAGCCTGCCGGCGACTGCGGACGATCTGCAACAACTTGTACTCCAAGCAGAGTCGGACGGAGTGCTGACGCTTGTGTTGACGGCGCACGAAGACCGACAGGCCTACCGCCAGGACTGGGACGACGGCGTCCACAACCAATCGCGCGGCAATGCTCCGCGGCTCGTCGTCTGGGACGCGCGTCCCGATGCCGAAACACCGCGCCGCAAGGCGCTTGAGAATTTGTGCCACGCCCTGGTGAACTCTGCAGCTTTCATCTACATCGATTGAGGCCGTCGACATGGACCCCACGAGCGTTCGTCAATCCATGACGCGTCGCAGTTTTCTGGATTGCGTCGGTGCCGGTTTCTCGGGGCTGGCCTTGGCGTCAATCCTTAATGACGATGCGCTGGGGGGTGCACTTTCGATCGACAGACAACACGGGTCGTCTGGCGACGCCCGTCAGCCACACGTCGAACCCAGCGCGACATCGGTGATTCACCTCTTCATGAACGGCGGGCCCAGCCAGGTCGATTTGTTCGACCCCAAACCTGAATTGAGCAAGCGGCACGGCGAGTCTTTCTTCGACGAGATTGCCGGCGAAGTCGAGAACCCCACGCAGGCCGGCGCACTGATGGGCAGTCCTTACCGCTTCGCACAGCACGGCGAATCGGGGATGTGGGTCTCAGGCGTCCTGCCGCATCTTGCCGGCTGCGTCGATGAACTGACACTCATCCGCTCGATGTTCACCGTCAACATCACGCACGAGCCGGCCATCTACAAGATTCAAAACGGCCAGATGCTGCCCGGCTATCCCAGCCTGGGGGCCTGGGTCACCTACGGGCTGGGCACTGAAAACCGGAACCTGCCGGCCTATGTCGTGCTGGACGATCCCAAGGGGCTGCCGATCAACGGCACCCAAAATTGGCAAGCCGGCTTCCTGCCGCCGAGCTACCAGGGCACGCGGTTTCGTTCTCAAGGTGCTCCGATCTTGAATCTACAGCGCGATTTCGAAGAGCCGGCTGGCGTCACGCAACTGCAGCGGGACCTGGTCGCACAGCTCGATCGGCTGCACCAGCAAGATCGCCCCCTGCAGCCGCGACTTGGCGCCCGAATCTCCAGTTACGAACTGGCCGCCCGCATGCAGCTCTCGGCGACCGACGCGCTCGACTTGTCCCAAGAAACTCCGGCCACGTTGGCAATGTACGGCATCGGCGAGGAACCGACCGACTCTTACGGTCGCCGCTGCCTGATGGCCCGGCGGCTGGTGGAGCGTGGCGTGCGGTTCGTCCAGTTATTCATCGACGGCCAGATCTGGGACAACCACAGCCAGATCGAATCGGCGTTGCGCACGGCCTGCCATCGTACAGATAAACCGATCGCCGCCCTGCTCCGCGACCTGCGCCAGCGCGGCCTGTTGGATCAGACGCTTGTGTTGTGGGGCGGTGAGATGGGTCGCCTGCCGATCGCTCAAATCGGAGGCGGCAAACCGGAATCAGAAGCCGGCCGCGACCACAACAAGAACGCGATGTGCGCCTGGATGGCAGGCGGCGGCGTCCGCGGCGGCTACACGCACGGCAAAACCGATGACCTCGGGCTGGCCGCCGTCGAAGACCGCGTCAGCGTCGCCGACTGGCACGCCACGGTGTTGCACCAATTGGGCCTCGACCACGAACGGCTCATCTTCCCGCGCAACGGCCTCGACGAAAAAATCACCGGCGTCGAAGAAGCGCACGTTGTTGAAAGTGTGCTGGCTTGATAGCGTAGATTCGCGTTCCCCCAGGCCTGTTTCGATGCAGGATGGGGAACACTGATCATCGCTAACCTGCACTGATTCAAAACAGATCCATTGCTGCCTCTGCGCACCTCAGCGTCCTCTGCGGTAGAAAATATCAAAACAGGGGGAAGAAAGGGGACGCAGAAGACGAATTGTTGATTGGCCTCATGAGTCAGAGGGAACGTCAAGAGAAAGAGCTGCGTCCCCCTTTCTACTCAAATGAGGCTGAGCCCGCCGCGAAGCAGTCCACGATGCCAAACGCGCTACACTTAACCGAGCCCGACGCTGACCGCGTCGTCGGTGTTCTCGCCGACATGGTCAAATGGGAGAAAGATGTCGCGGCTGCCGAGACCCTGGGCAGATCCTGGGGAATGCTCGCAAGTGCACGACGAGTCTCGGAGATGATTCGGCATCTTTCGGATAGCGATCCGCATTTTCGTCAACGTGCGGCTCTCGCTCTTGCGCACGTTCCTGGAAATCAGGCTGTTGCAGACCTGTGCAAGACGCTGGATGATCGAAATGTCGGTGTGGCGGCCCAGGCCGCTGACTCGTTGGGAAACGTTGGCGACGATTTGGCAGTTCCTTACCTTATCGGTGCACTCAACAACGATAAGCGGCCGACGATTCGACCGCGTGCGGCTCGTGCGCTTGGCGAGATTGGCGGCGAGCGTGCTTTTGCCGCCTTGCTCAATACTGTCCGAAAAGAGAAAGAACACGGTGATGAAACCCTGGTAGCGTTTGCTATCGAGGCACTCGGAGCAACCAAGGATCGTAGTGCACTCGGTGAGCTCATCTCGGTATTCACACAACTACATTGGCGGACGAATGCAGTAAAAGCGGCAGCACTCTCGTTAGGAGCGATCGGCGACTCATCTGCGATCGAGCATCTGGAGAAGTATGTCGAGAAAGAGGGACGGTCAGCTTTGGAGCTCAAAGAAGTCGCGACAGCACTCGGATTGATTGCGGACGACAAGTGTCTGGAGCCGTTGTTAGAAATCGTGTCACATGGATGGTCTGGTCCCCTTGGTTCACGTGCCGAAGCGGCGATCGCGTTAGGGAAGATAGGCGGGAATGCGGCAATCGACCATTTGGTTCGTATGCTCGCCGACAAGCACGAATGTGATCGATCTGCTGCCGCCATTGCGTTGGGAACGATTGGCAGCGAGACTCTTCAACCGTTGCGGGACTTGCTTAAGAACGCTAGTCGTCCGAAGACCATCGAAGCGGCTCTAACAGTCCTTGGTCGAATCGGGGAGCCAGCGGCCATCGACTGTCTCGAACGCGCCTGTCGTGACAAGAGAACAAGCATTCGGGTGGCTGCGGTCGAAGCGTTGGGGCTCTTAGGGAAGCCAGAGGGGACCCAGTTGATACTGAGCTCGTTGCAAGATCGACAGTTTGAGGTTCGCTTCGCCGCCATAAACGCCCTTGGCAATCTGCATGATCCGTCGGTCACCGAGCCGATACTGACGCATCTTCGTCTCAGGTCCAGCTCATTGCGTGCGTTGATTGCGGAAATCCTTTCACGCAGTGGGCTGTCGGAATCGAGCACAACTCGGCAGTTGATTATTGGTCGAGCGATGAAGCTACGCGTTGCGGCAGCCCATGCTCTTGGAGAATTGAGCGCCGAACGTGGTGCTGACGAACTTATTCTGCTGCTCCGGCACCCGGCATTCGAAATGCGGACCGCGGCGGTGTCCGCGATCGGGAAACTCGGCAACGCAACTGTCGTAGAAGCCGTCTTGCCGCTTCTTCAAGACTGGAATGCTACGGTCCGTTCGAGTGCTGCGAGCGCCCTCGTCTTGCTATTGGTGGGGGAAGCAACTTGAATCCTTCGTTGACGTTGTCGAATCAGTTTACCTACGGAGATGTGCGACCAAGTTATGGCAAGGTGAGTCGTCTGAGGTTGATACGCTTCTCGATTATGGGGGGAAGAAAGGGGACGCAGCTATTTATCGAGAAGTGGGTTAACCAATCTGCGGCGAGACTCCAAGCACGGAGAAAGGGAGAGAAGAAGGAATGTTGATTGGCCCACAACAAAAGAAAGAGCTGCGTCCCTTTGTTCCCCAAAAAATATGGAAAAACAATGATCATGGCGCGATTCGAATAACTTTTGCGGACCGACAATGGATGGTTTGGTCGGCTTGGCCCGTCACAACTCCGGGGGAACTATGTTTTCGGAAACTCCAACGTCCCTTGGAGTGCGTATACGTTTGCGGGCTATTTCGATAAGGCAGGCGAAGAGTAATGCATACCAAGTGGCCGTGGAAAACCATCATTGAGGGCGCCGCAGTGCTCTTGGTGCTTACGATAATCCTCAGGATGTTTCCGCCGCCGACCAGTGCTGATCGTCTTGAGGAGTGGATTGCGAAACACGATGTCGTTGAGACACGTTTGCGGCCCGGCGAGCAATGGCCCATCAGCGAATTGCAAGGACATTGGTCGTCGAGCAGTGACGGAATCGATTATCGTCTCCAGATCGACACGAGAGACGCCCACATCGTGTGCGAATGGGTAGTCTTCGCGAGATCCATTCGCCCCAGAGTTCTTGTGAGGCAAGGGACCTACGAATTGAATGGGCTGTTACGTCTAGATCGTCCGGTCTGCGAACTGCGTCAACAGGTGGCGTTCCAAGACTTCTATACCATCAGCATCAACGACGACGACTCTGGGAGCAAGAAAGTGATCGTGCCGGCGCCGACAGTCGTCTCCGCTGGTGGCATTCCTGACGACCTGTCAAATCATTTTGTGCTTTACAAGCAGGAACCAGGAGATGAGCAATAGAAGGGTAAAAGGCGGCGGGCGCCAATCCCGGGAGACATAAAGGGGTCGGGAGTGCTCTGGGGGTCAGGAAAAGCAGGACAGGAAAAAAAGGAGGGGAAGGGGTCGAGGTGTGCCGGGATAAACCGGATTGGAATCGGGAATGAAAGAGTCCTACGAAGAAGAGCTAGCCACTCACTTCGGCCTCCAGCGGGGGGCTGGAAACGGCAACGCGTAGAAGAAAAGGTTCCAGGAACGAATGGCACTGCCGGTTGCATTGTAAGGAGTTAGGATCAGCCGGCAGGGGTCAGACGTGCTTGGTGTCGAGGTTGGGCGGAAGGACGACGAATAAAAGGTGTCAGGAATGCTCTGTAGAAAACGTCTTGGCGCGAGAGTCGGTTTGATCTTACCGTAACCGTTCGGTGAACTGCATCTTGCAGCGCGTGGTATCTTTGGCTTCAGAAACGGCCAGTTCTTGAAAGCCGGAGCATGAGATGCCACGACGACGCACGCGAGTGGAATGCATCGAATATTGGGGCGACGTCCTCAGGCAGCATCAGGAGAGCGGCTTGCCTGTTCGGCGGTTCTGCAAAGAACACAAGGTTTCGGAACCATCCTTCTACAAGTGGCGAAAGCAACTGTCGTCACCGATCGAGACGACCGCGAAGGTAGCATTCGTGCCGGTCAAAGTGACCGATGAATCGAACGAATCGTCCAGCCGAATCGAGATTCACATGGGACCGTCGCTGTCAGTGTCTGTGACGCCCGGCTTCGACAAAGAAACGCTAACTCGCGTCGTCGCGGCGCTTAGCAATTCGGCAGCCAGGTCATAGCAATGTTGAGCTTGCCGCCCAGCGTGCGCATCTTCGTGTACACACAGCCTGCTGACATGCGACGAGGATTTGATGGACTGTCCGCGATCGTGGAACAGTCGTTGACGCAGGACCCGTTGTCGGGCCATCTGTTCGTGTTCTTTAACCGCCGCAGGGATCGCACGAAGATCCTGTTTTGGGACCGAGACGGGTATGCACTGTGGTACAAACGATTGGAACGCGGCACGTTTGAATTGCTGCGTCCTGTCGCAGCGGACCCCGATGCGCTGCCACAGCTCGAAATCACGTATCGTGACCTTTCGATGCTGCTCGATGGCGTCGATCTCTCCAGCGTCAGACGCCGACGACGCTACACTCGTCCGGCTTAAACGCTGGCTTCGCGTCGGGTGCGCTGCTCATACTTGATCGTATGGGCGCATCCGAACTTCCCGACGATGTTGAGCTGCTGCAGGAGATGGTCCGCCAGTACGAAGCAACAGTGACCGAGCTGCAGCGTCGAGTCGAACAGCTAGAACAGCAACTGGCAGCATTGACGCGTCGATATTACGGTCCACGGCGGGAACGGTTTGACGACCGACAGCAGCTACTGTTCGAAGTAGACGACGAGCCGGCTACTGAAGAGAATCTCCCGGCCAGACGCAGAGCGAAGCGTGCTGCTTCACGCGGTCATGGCCGACGACGGCTGCCGGTACATCTGTTGCGGAAACGCATCGAGTACGAGCTTCCCTCTGACCAGCTTGCTTGCTCTGCATGCGGTCGAGAGCGGACGAAGATCGGTGAAGAGACGAGCGAACAACTGGAATACAAGCCGGCCTCGCTGTTCGTGATCCAACACGTCCGCTTCAAGTATGCCTGCCGGAAGTGCGAAGAGTGTGTCACCGTGGCCAAGAAGCCACCGCAGCCGATCAACAAGGGGCTCGCGGGGCCAGGACTCCTGGCGTATATCATTGTTAGCAAGCACAGCGACCATCTGCCGCTGTATCGTCTCGAAGAGATCCTGTCTCGTCACGGTGTCCGCGTCAGCCGCAGCACGATGTGTGGCTGGATGCGAGCCTGCGCCCAGCTGCTCAGACCACTCTACGATCTGATGACCAAGGATGTCTTGAAGTCGGCGGTCATCCACACCGACGACACCACCGTACCGGTGCTCGACAGAACGTTTCCACGCACGAAGACCGCTCGGTTCTGGGTCTACGTGGGTGACGCAGATCATCCGTTCTGTGTCTACGACTACACACCCAGTCGCAGCCGAGACGGACCGGAGCAGTTACTGCAGGGATTCCGAGGCTATCTGCAGGCCGATGCGTTTGCCGGTTACAACCGATTGTATGCCGGTACAGACGTGACCGAGGTGGCTTGCTGGGCCCATACCCGTCGGAAGTTCTATGACGCCAGATTGACCGCTCCTCAAGTGGCACACGATGCGCTTGCGCGCATTGGACAGCTGTACGACATCGAAAAACGGTGCAAAGCACTGTCAAGCGGTGAGCGCTACGACGTCCGCCAGAAGGACGCCGCACCACTGCTGGAATCGTTCGGTGAGTGGTTGACTGAGCAACGCAGGCAGGTGCTTCCCAAGAGTCCGATCAGACAAGCGGTCGGGTATGCGATCAGCAACTGGACTGCACTCTGCCGTTACACAGAAGCTGGGTTTCTGTCGATCGACAACAACCTGTCGGAACGGATGCTGCGTGCTCAGGCGATTGGCCGGAAGAATTGGCTCTTTGCCGGCAGCGATGTGGGTGGTGAAACGGCAGCGGTTCTGTTCAGCTTCGTGGCCAGCTGCAAACACAACGGAGTGGATCCATATGCGTACTTCGTCGATGTCTTGTCACAATGGAAAACGACTAAACGAGACGCAGCCGATTTCCTCCCTGATCGTTGGCGAGGACGGCATCCGGAAGCACGGATCGAACTGAACCGGTCAGCATGATGTTGGAGCAACGGGCACGTGGCACCCAAACTGACGTCGAAATCGCAGTGTCATGCGACTCTCGTTTGATCGTTTGACGGGAGTTGGCATCTTGATTCGCGAGATGAGTTCTTCAGACTCGCCTTCCGCAGAGAGTTCCATCTCGAAGCCTCGTTGGCCTCACACACCCAAGAATGAAGGGATTCTCAAGATCGACGATTGTGGTCCTGGCAGACGTGGACACGCCGACGATCTCTTGCTCCGAACTCCTCGAACGGTTGCTAGTTCTCGCCGCCGATTCGTTCTTGTGTCCAGCGTGCGATCGTGTTCCAGAGGTGCTCACCTATCGACTCCCGCCAGAGCCGATAAAAAGACGGTTCCGCATTGGCCCGCGTAGATCTGCCGGCTCGTAGAGTCGTTCAGACGGACGATGCCGTTGAAACGCGGCTCCAACAGCACGTGTCTCTGTTCCTGGGTTTGGTTGGGGCCGCCAGACGGGCTCTTGATCGGCAACGGTCCTCCATTGATTGCAGAAAGTGCCGTGTGGACTGGATGGATTGCAGCGCGGGGCGTGACTCGTTCGAGCTGGCCGTCCCAGTTTGAGTGATCTGGAACATCCACTACACGGACGCCGTCTCCACATCGCAGATTGAATGACTCGAGCTCATCGTGCGAAACCGAGATGCGAATCTCCTTCTTGCGCTCGTCTCCGATTGCAGCGACTTCGTCTCCCACCTCGAGGTACGTTCGGCAAAAAGAACTCAGGTCGCGCGCTATAACTGTACCCGCTACTGGTGCGCGCACTTCAAGCAACTGGAAGTGTGCACGTTTCTCTTCGAGTCGAGTCTGAAGAGCTTTGCGCTACTCTGTTTCTGCCTGGAACGCCGCATAACGACGGTTTAGTTCGTGTTGTCGGCCACGAATCTCAGATTGCCGGACTTGCAGTTGAAGCTCGGTCAACTCGGAAGCCAGTTCCTCATTTTCAATGACCAGCAGCAACTGGTCTTTCTGGACTCTCTCTCCATCGACGACGTAAATCTCGTCCACGAATCCTGAGCTTGCAGCTCGGACCACTGTGTGCAGGGCGAATTCTACGATTGCAGGGGCGATACTCGCTACTGGCCAAGGAACGAAGCCGAAGACGATGGTCGCAGCGACTGTGAACCGAGAGTAATCGCGAGAAATTGTATCCGACGCGGTTGGTCACCCGGCTTGCCGTACGCGATGTACTGGATGAAACGGAGAGTAGGCAATCCTACCCAGAGCAGCGCTGCACAAAGTGTCAACAAGATGCCCGCGCCGTGGAACATTGTGACACTGCCGATCATCAAGGTGGCGCACAAGACAATCCGCCAGAGGGACGATGCAATTCCATAAGTCCACGTGATTGTTGCTTCGCGTCTGGAGCTGATCGCTAAGGTCGCCGGAACCCCGAGTAGATACTTGCGCGCGAAGTACCGCAGGCAACGTTGGCCATTCGTGTAGAGATTCGGGATCGCCAACGCGTCGGACAGAATGTAGTAGCCGTCGAACTTCATGAGTGGATTCGCGTTGAACACGAGCGTTGCAACGCTCGCCATTACGATCACGTTCTGACACAGAACGCTCAACCATCCGTCATCGAGGCTATTGCACCAGACGATTGCTGCTAGGGCCGCCACCAACATCTCGGTGTACATGCCGGCAGCTGCCACATGCATTCGCTGTCGTGCCGAAGGAAACCTCTCGCTGGAAGTGACGTCGACGTACGCCAGTGGCGCCAACAGCACGAACAGCACGCCGGTTTCTCGCACGGTGCCGCCATAGCGTTTCGCTACATGGTCGTCCTAACCGCGCGTCCGGCACCTCGCCCAGATCGTGTGCGAGCCGCTTCACGCCATCGTCGGTCAGCTGCAGCAACCGCGCCGCCTCTTGGAAGACGTAGTGGCTGTCATATTGTGCGTGAACGCCGGAAGCATGGCTGTAAAGGTCTTTCCTCCGCCGGTCTGCATCTCGGCGATCGCTCCTCGCGTCAACGCAAGACCGCCCAACAACTGGACATCGTAGAGGTCGACCTGCAGCACCCGACGTGCAGCTTCGACGACAAGGGCAAACGACTCAACGACGGGTCATCGTCGGTGGTCAAACTTCCTACGGCAACGCGGCCGCCAAGGTTCGAAGCGCGCTGCGTGACCGCCGCGTCAGGAATTTGCCGGAGTGCTAAGGATGCCTCGCGAACCCGTTCGATGAGCGACCGATCTGATAGGTCTGCGTGGCGTGCCTTCGGCCAAATCGAGCGCAACGCCGAATTGAGAATCGAAGGGCTATTCATGATTGACCGTATGGCCAAAGTCCTGGGCAGTGGCTTTGCCGAAGAAGGCGGCAGGCAAGCAATCTGCGTTCCCATGGAGGAGTTCAATCTGCTCCCGTTGCAAGAGCGTGCCGGTCGCCCGGTTGAGTCGCGTGAGACTCAACGCATACTCGACCTGCGACTTCGCAAATCCGGACTCTTCCACTGAGAGGCGATCCTGGGCGTCGAGCAGATCTTCCAGCAGAAAGCTCGCCGAACGGTCGTCTCCGGGCAACAGTTCCCAGCGTCGCTGCAAATAGCCGGCGTCAGACTCTGCGGCGACCATTGAATGGAATTTGCTTTGCAGCTCGCGGTAGGCGGTGTCGACTTCTCGAACCGACACCTCCACCTCAGCCCGCAGCGTCTCCACCGTCGCCTGGAACTGGTTGCCAAGCTGGCGGAGTTCAATCTGCCGTCGCTGGTGTTGCGCTTTGGCGGCGCGCCGGTACAGCGGGACTTCGAAAACCAGCCCGGCAGTGTAGCTCGGTTCGCCGCGGCTGAACTGGTCGGCTAGCGATTGACCGACGTCAAAGTCGCCCTGCAATCCGCTGACATACGTTTCCAGCACAACATCGAGCACGGGCAACAGTTGGTTGTTGGCTAGATTGAGCCGCACACGGGCCGCCTCAATCTTCTGCGCGGCAGCGTCGATCTCCGGACGATGGTCTAACGCAGTTGTCAACGCGTCCTGCATGTCGACCGGGATGTAGTCATTCAACGGAGGCTGAGTTGGAATGAGTTCTTGTTCACCCTGACCGGACAAGTCCGGCGAATTGACCAGCGATCGAATGCGGCTCTCTGTGTTCCGGATCTCGGCGGCGGCCCGGATCGTTTCGGCCCGACGCATCGCTACGGCGGCGCGCGCCCGCGCGATCTGGCTCGCCAGCGAGTCGAGATCCTTTCGCTTTTCGAGCCGTTCGAGAATAACCTGGGCGCGGCGCAGATGCAGCTCTTTCTGGAGATAGATCACACGCTGGGTCCGAAGTTCCCAGTAGGCTTCCGTCACCGACAGGAGGTGGTCCTGAAGCTCCGTCGACATCGCATCGGCAGCAATCCGCGTATCCAGTTCGGCCAGGACGATCAAGCTGTTGTTGTAGGCTCTGCCAGCACTGTTCAATAGCGGCTGATTGTAACTCAGTGTCAGTCGAGCGTTGCCTTGATCCTCCGGAAAGAAGAACGTGGAGTTGCTGAACTGCGTGCCTATCCGCTGTGCAACCTCGAAACGCCCGCCGTGCTGGTTCTTGCGCCGCAACCCAGCGTTGTGGAACCAGTTGCCTTCGCGGAGCCGCGGCACGCCCGCACCGGCGTCCAATGTGCTGCCTGTGGGTACGCTGGTGCGGACGAATTTTGACTCCACGAAAGCCGTCGTATCGAATTCTGCTTCCGCCTGCAGGATGGCTGTTTCGGCGATCAGGCCGCGATCGCTAATCGCTTGAACGCGAGCAGAGTGTTCGAGGGCTTGGACGATGAGCCAATTGATGTCGACCGACAGCACAGCTGGACTGTTTCGCAGAGGATTCACCACCGGTCCGTCCCACCACGGTCTGAATTCGACCGGCTGGGCCGAATGCACGGGCGGCGTGGCTTCTCTGCCGAGGCGCACTTCGCCTGCAGCAACTGCGGACGTCCATCCCCAAGCCACCATCACGAGGATCAAGAGCAGCAACCGCTGCCCGTTGCGTGTCACATCCATGTTGGGCCAGGAATGAGTGCGAAAGCCGTCCGCGCCGCAAAGCGCAGAGTCGGCGCGCGGTCTACCTAATCGCTACAACCGCTACAGATAGTGTCGTCCTCACGATCTGTGATTCGTTAGCGAAACTTGTATCAGCTCGGCCCGACTTTAAGGTTCTTGAGAAGGACTTGATCCGCACTGAAATCCACGTAGCCATCCCGGACTACCCATTCATCCGCGAAGCACCGCCGGGAATGCGGAAAGAATCCTCCAGGACTGTCGCTCCGATCTACGTCATTCCTGCCTGTGACCTAGGTTTGGCCAAACACGTTGTGCTCTGGTTCTCATCCCATGAATTGGGGTGTTTACCTCCCACTGCCCGTTGTATGGATTGAGAGCCCCTCCTCAATGCCCTTCTCCGAGCTCAGCCTCCGCATGCGCGAAACCGCCAGCCATCTGCTGGAGGCGATCATTCGGCGCAGATCTCGACCCCAACGAGCATCCGGCTTCGATGCGATGTTGCTGGAAGACCGCGTCATGCTCAGCGCGACACCGATGCCCGACGTCGCGGTCGATCCGGAAGCAGCCGGCCGCGACGAGATCGTAACAGCCGATCCGTTCATCATCGATTCCGATGTTGGGAGTGACGGGTCAGACGAGTTTCGCTTCTCCGATTCGTCCTCAGAGTTCGGTCGCGATGCCATCATTGGTATCAGTCCACAATTCGTCGTCGATCCGTCGCCCGACGACGGTGGAAGCGCTGCGGAGACGACTCGACTCGAACTTGTCTTCCTCGACGCAGCCATCGACAACTACCAGCAACTGCTCGACGATCTGTTGGCGAACGAGGATCCGCTGAGGGCGCTCGAGGTCCACGTGTTGGAGCCTGACCGCGACGGCGTCGAGCAGATTAGCGAGGTGCTCGCCGGCCACACCGACGTGGATGCCATCCACCTCGTCTCGCACGGTGCTGAGGGCAGAGTCAACCTTGGCAACACTTGGCTCAACGTCGACAACCTGGCGGGATATGCCGGTGAAATCGCGGGGTGGAACTCCGCCCTCCAAGGCAACGCCGACTTGATGATCTACGGCTGCGACCTGGCAGCAACCGCCGATGGCCAAGCGCTGACCGAGGCGCTCGGCGAACTCTGCAACTGCGACGTCGCAGCCAGCATCGACGACACGGGACACGCGCTGCTTGGTGGCGACTGGGATCTCGAATACAGAGCAGGCAGCATCGAGACTGATGTCGCGTTCAGCGACGAGTTGCAGCAGAACTGGGGACGTCTGCTGAATGTCGCCAACGACGCGACTTCCACCGGGACAAGCGCCGGCGGAGATTTCTCAATCTCGCACACGACTTCCGGCACCGACCGATTGATGCTGGTCGGAGTCTCGATGAATCTCAACATTGGAACTGAGACGGTCAGCTCCGTTACGTACAACGGCGACGCCCTCAGTCTGGTCGGAACCAGTATAGACGGAGATGCGCGTGTTGAGATCTGGTCGCTCATCAACCCCGACCTCGGAACTCACAACGTCGACATCGTTTTCAGCGGGACTTCGGATGGTAACACAGCGGGTGTGATGACGTTTAGCGGTGTCGACCAGTCGACGCCCTTGGGCTCATTTGCATCGGGATCCGGAAACTCCGGCAGCGGATCAGCCACCGTCAGCTCGGGTGCGGATGAGTTGGTGTTTGGCGTGATCTCCGTTGACGACTCCACCGATCACGACCTCGTGCCCGGTTCAGGGCAGACGGAAGATTGGGACCTCTACGGAGTCGAAGTCAGCGGAGGAGGGAGCACCAAGGCGGGGGCGGCTTCCGTCAACATGTCCTGGACTTGGACGGGCGCCGACAACTGGGCCGCTGGCGGAGTCTCCATCAAGACGGCTCCTGACGACATCGAATCGGATCTGGTATTGCACCTGCGATTGGATGACGGGGCCGGCGCGATTGCTGACGACAATACTGCGCACGACAACGACGGTAACCTCCTCGGAGGTTCTACCTGGACATCTGGGGCGATCAACGGCGGTCTCGACCTCAATTACCTGGATGGCGACGACTACGTCGAGGTGCCAAACTCGGCCAGCTTGGAAAATGTGCAGGAAGGCAACTACACGTTGTCGGCTCGATTCAAACCCGAAACGCAGCCCCCAGGTTCAGGAAGTGACAACGACGCGGGATACGGCATCCTGATCAAAGCCGGTACCCACTCCGGCCTTCGTTATACCAACGACAAAACTTTCATTGTCGAACACTGGCTCTCCGGCCCGACACAGATTTACGTTGAAACGGCCAATACGTTCGAACCGGGAAGCTTCTACCATGTGGCCAGCGTCCTGGATCAAGCTGCCGGCACGCTGGAGATCTATGTCGACGGCCAATTCGAGGGCTCCACGACATTTACACCCGGCGCCAATGCGTTCGAATACGGCTCTGAAACCTGGAAAGTCGGGATCGCCGACCCCGGCGCCGGAGGATATCGGTGGGCGGCTGACGGTGTCGTCGACGATGTGAGGATCTACTCTCGCGCATTGACAGCATCAGAGGTCTCGACGCTCGAGTCTGCAGGAACACTGATCGTCGATACAACATTGGACGTCACCGACGGTGACACGTCCTCGGTGTCCGCTCTGCTCGCGAACAAAGGAGCTGACGGCTTCATTTCGCTGCGCGAGGCCGTTCGAGCCGTCAATCAAGGTGCAGGCGGCGAACAGATCGTCCTCGCTGCAGGAACCTACACGCTCACGGCTCCCAGTACAGATGAAGATGGGGCCGTCGACGGCGACATCGATATTCTCAAAGATGTCACGATTATCGGCGCCGACGCAACATCGACGATTATCCACGGCGGCGGAATCGATCGAGTCCTCGACATCTTCGGGTCGAGTGTCTCCGTCACGGGCGTCACAGTTACAGGTGGCGACGCCGCGGATGGCGGGGGTGGGCTGCGAGTGGATGGCGCCTCCGACCTCACACTGACCAACGTGGTTGTGACCGACAATGAGGCCAACGCTGGCGCCGGAATCCACAATACGGGCACCGTTACGCTGACGGACGTGGAAATCTCGGACAACGGCGTCGCGACAATCAGCGGCGGCGGCCTGTACAACGATGGCACCGCTGATCTGGAACGGGTAACACTCAGCGGAAACACGGCCAGTAGCGGCGGCGGACTCTATCAGGCCATTCTGGCTGCAGGGGACCTTTCGCTCACGAACGTTACTGTCAGCGGCAACACGGCCGGCTCCGTTGGCGGTGGACTGTATGCCCGACAGTCAGTCGTCATCGTCAACTCCACGTTCACCCAAAACATCTCCGCCAACCTGGGTGGCGGCATCATCAAGACGAGCGGCGCTCACACGATCAGTCTCACGAACACGATCATCGCCGGTAACACCGCAACCACCGCCAACCCCGACGCACAGGCCGACTTTGACAGCCAGGGCTTCAACATCATCGGCGACGCAACGGGTGCAACTGGCTTCATCGGCTCGGATCAACTAAACGTCGACCCGCAGCTTGCATCGCTGAATCACAATGGAGGGTTTACACAGACACACGCCCTGCTTGCCTCGAGTTCGGCAATCGATATGGGGACCAACGCAGGTGCTCCGTCCCTCGATCAACGTTCCGTCACGCGCGACGCAAACACGGACATCGGGGCATTCGAATCAACGTCCAACGTCCTGGTTGTGGACACGACAAGCGACGTCTCGGATGGCAACACAACGTCCATTCTGGCACTGTTAGGCAGCAAGGGGGCGGACGGAAAGATCTCTCTGCGGGAAGCGATCGAAGCCACAAATGCCACAACCAACGGAGTTGATCCGGACGAGATCCAATTCAACATTCCGGACCCACTCGTTGGCGGAGCCCATACGATTGTGGTATCTGCCGCCGGCCTGCCCTATATCACCGATGCGGTGGTCATCGACGGCACGACGGATCCCGACTACGGCGGCATCCCCATCATCGAACTGGATGGCAACGGAGTCGATCTGTTTGTCGATGGACTTCACCTCGACGCCGGCAGCGACGGGAGCACGATTCGTGGACTGGTCATCAATGGCTTCAATCGGACCAGTAGCGAAGGAATCGAGGTCCTCAGTTCGAACAACCGCATTGAGGGCAACTACATCGGCCTCGATGTGGATGGATTGAGTGCTGTGGGCAATGCAAAGGGCATTCGGCTCGGCCTCGGCGCCTTCGACAATACGATCGGCGGAACGACAGCCGGCGCCGGAAACGTGATCTCCGGCAACAATGGTGACGGCATACAGATCGTCGGTGCCGGCACGACCGGTAACCTTGTCGTCGGCAACCTGATTGGCACCGACGCAGCCGGAACCGTGGACCGCGGCAATAGCGGCGACGGCATCAGTATTCTCAACGGCGCCGCAGGCACGATCGTCGGCGGCGTAACGGCCGCTGACAGGAATGTCATCTCCGGCAACGACAACGACGGTATCGACTCGAATTCCAACGGCAACTTTATCATAGGCAACTACATCGGCACCGATGTGACCGGAACTGCAGACGTCGGCAACTCGGTTGCTGGCGTGCGACTCTTTGGTGGGGCCACGGGCAACGAAATCGGGCGGACTACTTCCGGAAGCGGAAACACGATCGCGTTCAACGATGATTCCGGGATTGTCGTGACCGAGGACAGTTCCGACGCCAACCTCATCAGACGCAACTCGATCTTTTCCAATAACGAGTTGGGAATCGATCTCGGCGATGACGGCGTCACGTCGAACGACGGCGGCGGAGCAGATGATGCGGACACCGGCCCGAACCAGCAAATGAACTCTCCCCTCATCACGTCAGCCGTCACGGACGCGGCGACCAAAATCGACATCGACGGAACCCTGGACGGACTCCCGGACACCGACTTCGATATCGACTTCTTCTACACGGTCGGCGAGGGTGGCGAAGGCCAGTACTACCTTGGCTCAACTTCAGTCACGACAGACTCCAACGGTCTGGCGGCATTCACGAACGTTTCCTTCACTTCCGTCACAGTGCCGAACCTCGCCTATATCACGGCGACGGCGACTGCGATGAGCGCTGCGGACGCGGGCAATACGTCCGAGTTCAGCGCAGACTTCCAGGCCGCGATGGGGAGCGGCGGGGTGGTCGTCGTCGACACCACGAGTGACGTGTCTGACGGTGACACGTCGAGCATTAGCGCTCTGTTGCTCGACAAAGGCACCGACGGGTTCATCTCGCTGCGGGAAGCGATTACGGCCGCCAACAACACGTCTAACGGGGTCAATCCCGACGAAATCCACTTCTACATTCCAGATAGCGATGCCCGCCACTTGTATTACAGAGATGACGGGATCGCCGGATCGCTGTCTCTTGTTGTCGCCACAACTTTGGACGATGGATCGATCACCGACTTTGATCCCGATCACCCTTACGCTCCCCACAGCTGGTTCTCGATCGACCTGAACTCAGCTCTGCCGGAATTAGACATCACTGACGCTGTGATCATCGACGGCTACACTCAGTCGGGCGCGTCGGTTAATACGCTCGGCATTGGGGACGATGCAGTCTTGAGGATCGAACTGACAAGCCTCGGCGCCGACGGAGATCGCGGTTTAACCGTGCAGGACGGCGGGGATGGCAGCACGATTCGGGGACTCGTGATCAATGGTTTCGACGGTGCGGAAATCATGACCGAACCGGGCGCCGATGGCGTGACGATTCAGGGCAACTTCCTCGGCACCGACATCACCGGGACGATCGGACTGGGCGACGGAGATGCCGGCGTACACTTGCGTTCCAGCGACAATCTCGTGGGCGGCCCCAACGTCGCAGATCGAAACGTCATAAGCGGCAACGACGATCGAGGAGTCACGACGTTTACGTTCGGTCCGATCGAAACGGGCAATGTTGTTGAGAACAATTACATCGGTGTCGATGCCACTGGTGTGAATGCGGTGGGCAACGGTACCGCTGGAATTCAGATATACAACCAGGACGGCCTGCAGATCCGCAACAATGTCATCTCCGGGAACGATGGCGAAGGCGTCTGGTTCCGCGACAGTGCCGCGTCGAACACAAACACCCTGATACAAGGAAACGTGATCGGACTGGGGGCAGATGGAACAACGGTCGTGGCGAACACTGCGAATGGAATCCTGGCCGACGGACCCGCCACAACGACGACCATCGGAGGAGCGGGCGCGGGAGAGGGCAACGTGATCGGTGGTAATCTGGCTCATGGAATTCTGTTGGCTGGCACGGATACGACAGATGTCTCGATTCTCGGCAACTCGATCGGCAGCGATGCCTCGGGCACTCTGAATCGAGGGAACGCAGGCCACGGAATCTGGGTGAGGCTCGGCGCTTCGGATAACTTCGTGGGTGGAACGCTGCCCGGCGAGGGCAACATCCTTGCGTTCAACGCCGGCGACGGCGTGGCCATTAACAACCTCATCACCGACGAGATTGCGATTCGCGGCAATGCGATCTATGCCAACGTCGGCTTGGGAATCGATATCAACGACGACGGTGTGTCGGCGAACGACCCCGGCGACGGCGACACAGGTGAGAACGGTTTCCAAAACTTCCCCGTGCTTACCGCCGCCGCGATTAGCGGCAGTGATCTGACGGTCACCGGCACGCTGAACAGCACTGCGAATACCGCCTTTGATTTCGACTTCTTCGCCAGCACCACAGCGGACCCCAGTGGCCATGGCCAGGCGGAACGCTACATCGGTTCGGCTGTGGGAATCTCCACTGACGGCAGTGGGAATCTGACACTTAACGAGCTGCTCGTCGGTGCGGGTGTCTCGCCCGGTGAATTCATCACAGCAACCGCGACCGACCAGTTCGGCAACACGTCCGAATTCAGCTTGAACGTTGTGGCCTCAGACCCCGCGCCGATGTTGGACCTGGACGCAGACGACAGTTCCGGCGCTACGGGGAACGACTACGCCGTCACGTTCATGGAAGGGGACAGCCCGACGGCAATCGCAGATGGAGACACCGACCTGTCGGACGTTGACAGCACCATGTTCGATTACGTGAAGCTGTCCGTCAGCGGCCTGTTGGACGGGAACGCCGAGCAACTGCTGTTGGACGGGGACTCATTCGGCCTGGCTACCGCCGTGGCGGGACAGGACACCAGCGGTGGGGACTACCGTTTGGTGATCACAACCGGCCCGGGTACAGCCACCGTGAACATCACCAAGCAGGGTGGCGGCACGTTCACCGAAGCGGAGACCGAGACGCTGATCGAAGCAATTCAGTACGAGCACACCGACACCGACGACCCGACCGACGGCGACCGGCTGATCGACGTAATCGTCAACGACGGCACCAACGATAGCGCAGCCGCACGCAGTACGATCAACGTCGATCCCGTCAATGACGATCCCTCAGCTACGGGCGTGCCGAGCGATGTAAGCGCCACTGAAGACGTGGCTTCAGCTGTCGACCTGAGTGCAATCAGCCTCTCCGATGTGGACGGCGGGAGTTCGCTGATTCGACTCAAGTTGATCACCTCCACCGGCGGAACGCTGAATGCCACCAGCGGAGGTGGTGTGACGGTGATCGGTACCGGCACCACGCTGGAGTTGGAAGGCAGCCTGGCCAACCTGGACACGTTCCTCAACACGCCCGCCAACATCACCTACC